>VOFC01005577.1_pt1 | contig 65696 bp, 111 predicted proteins | sample 5384161 | NCBI WGS metagenome assembly VOFC01 (sample SAMN12384722, study PRJNA508395) | human gut metagenome | isolation source: healthy gut B | host: Homo sapiens
AGTAACCGTTGCAGCGGTGCGAAGATGACCTACGGTCTGGAAAACGCGATGGAAAAGGTGCGCGGGCGGCGTCGCAGGGCGCACAGATCATCCTGCTGCCCGGAGCTCTTTGAACGCCAGTATTTCTGCCAGGAGCGCCAGTACGAATACTCGATGAGTTTGCGAAACGGTGGAGGGAAATCCGGCGGTGTAAAAGCTTCGCAAGGTCGCGGAGGTTTCGCGTGGTCCTGCCGGTCAGCTATTATGAGGCGCGTCGGCAACACCACGTTCAACACGGTCGCGGTGATCGACGCGGACGGCTCTATTCTTGGTCAGTACCGCAAGACGCACATCCCGGACGACCATTTCTATCAGGAAAAATTCTATTTCACCCCGGGCGACACCGGCTTCAAGGTCTGGGACCCGCCTACGGCGAAGATCGGTGTCGGAATCTGCTGGGGATCAGTGGTTCCCGGAGTCCGCGCGCTGCATGGCGCTGATGGGCGCGGAGATCCTGTTCTATCCGACGCCATCGGCTCAGGCCATCCTCGACTGCGACTCCATGCCGCACTGGCGCCCGCTGCATGCAGGGGTCATGCCGCTGCGAATATCATGCCGCTCATCGCGGCCAACCGCATCAGTACCGAGACCGTTCAGCCGAGCGAGGATAATCAGCAGCAGTCCTCTTCGCTGACCTTCTACGGCTCGTCGTTCATCGCGGTTGAGACCGGCGCACTCGTCGAGCAGGCCGACCGCGAAAACGAGGGCGTGCTGACGCACACCTTCGACCTCGACGCGATCCGCGAGATGCGCCACTCGTGGGGTGTATTCGCGACCGCCGTCCGGAAATATTACGGCGCGCTGAAGTCGTTCGGCCGGTAAAGGCCGTCGAAAACTATCGTTTTTCCGACAATCTGTGTTCTGACTGTGCAGACACGAGTCGTCCGAAAGTTCCCGTGCGGAAACTTTCTCCTCTTAAGGTATCAAACCGAGGTACACGCCCCGGTTTCGATGAATCGCTGCGCGATTTCTATTGGAATCCGCGCAGCTGCTTCGGCATAGAATTGACGTTATCGACAGATTCCTGCCCCCTGTCGAGACCCGGACGGGGGCAGCTTTCATTGGCTGGGGGAAGGCGGTATTTTTAGAAGCGTTTTTCTGTTGATGCGGCAGAGGTGTTTTTGCGCTCTTAACGGCGTGTTTAGATGAAAAAACGGCAAAATAATGTGAATGACGAAAAAACGCACAGTTTGAGCGAGTTTGGTTTTGTTTTTTCGTACAAAACAACGGACGAATTTCAGGTATTTTAACGTGCTGTTTTGAAAAAAAAGATGTATAATTATATATAGGTAATCGGGAGATACCGACAGCGACCGGAGACCGCCGTCCGCGTACCATCCCGAAGCACGGCCGAGAGGAACAGCAGACCGTGCGCACGACCGGCCAGCTGAGAGAAACTGTGACAGCCGCGCCGATAAATATAAGAGAAACGGGGTTCACCGCCGCCGCTTCTCAGGCAGAAAGGTGGAAAAATAATGTCTTACGATTATCTTCTGACGATAGCGATCATCCTGCTGTCGACGAAAGTTTTTCGGTCTGACGAGCGAACGAGTTCACATGCCGCAGGTCGTCGGCGCACTGATCGCCGGTGTTCTGGTCGGCCCGAGTGTGCTCAACTGGGTGGGCGAGACTGACTTCCTGGTCAAGGCAGCTGAGCTCGGCGTTATCATTCTGATGTTCAATGCGGGCATGGATACCGATCTGGAGGAGCTGAAAAAGACCGGCTTCGCCTCGTTCATCATTGCAATGATCGGCGTCATCGTACCGCTTCTCGGCGGCATGGGCTGCTATCTTGCGTTCGACAACAACCCGAGCGATCAGATGAACATGATCAAGGCGGCGTTCATCGGCGTCGTTCTGACCGCAACCTCGGTTTCGATCACGGTCGAGACGCTGCGCGAGATGGGCAAGCTGAAAAGCCGGGTCGGCACAGCGATACTGGGCGCGGCCGTTATCGACGATATTCTGGGCATCATCGTCCTGACCATTCTGAGCGCGCTGACCGATCCTTCGGTACGCCCGCTGTTCGTTCTGACCCGCATTGTAGCGTTCTTCGTATTCGTTGCGGTCGTCGGCCTGATCATGTACAAGGCATTCCTCAAGATGGAGCAGAAATGGCACAAGCACCGCCGCATCGCGATTTATGCGGTTGCGTTCGCACTGCTGATGAGCTACGTTGCAGAGCGCTTCTTCGGCATTGCCGACATCACCGGCGCATATTTCGCCGGCATCGTCCTCTGCTCGCTGGCTGATGTGCGCGACTATGTCTAGCAAGCAAGACCAACGTGCTCGGCTATATGCTGTTCTCTCCGCTGTTCTTCGCGTCCATCGGCATCAAGACCAATCTGGAGGGCCTGACCGTCCAGATGTTCGGCTTTGCGGTCGTGCTGACCATTATCGCGATCCTGACCAAGATCATCGGCTGCGGCCTCGGCGCAAAGCTGATGGGCTTCCAGGCCTATGATGCGTTCTCCATCGGTCTGGGCATGGTATCGCGCGGCGAGGTCGCGCTGATCGTTGCGCAGAAGGGCGAGCAGGCTGGCCTGATCGATCCGCATATGTTCCCGCCGATCGTTCTGGTCGTTATCGTCACTACGCTCGTCACGCCGATCCTGCTCAAGTTCGGCATGAAGAAGCAAACGCCGGCAAACACCGAATTTTCCGCTCAGGAAGCAGCAAATATGCCCAAGAACAGCCGTTTCTAAAGACTTCCGCGAAATGTTATCTCAAAGGACCGCACAGCGTGCGGTCCTTTTGCTTGCCGACGGCCGGAGAATGTGCTATACTGAACACGGTATCGCCTGCTGCACGCGGCAGCAGGAAAACGAGCTTTTTACTGGAGGAACGACCAAATGAATAAAACGAAGCTTCTGCCGCTGGCAGCGGCGGCGCTCGCAATTCCCGGCATCGGCCTGCGCGCGCTGCATCTGCTGAACGGCTTTGACGTTGACAGCGGTCTGCCGACGGCAGGCAGTCCGTGGGTGTGGGTCTGCGCTGTGTTCTTCGTGCTGTGCGCCGTGCTGTACGGCGTACTTGCCGCTGCCGCTGCGCGAAGGAAAGCGTGCCGTTTGAAAAGCTGCTCGGCACGGATCACGCGCTGTTCCGCATGACAGCCGTCATCGCCGGGCTGCTGCTCATCGCCGGCAGCGCAGGATATCTCTACTTCACCTTTACCGCGCAGGAGGAAGGCGCGGCGCTGTGGTCGCATGTGCTCGAGATCGTCTACTCGATCACGGGAATCGGCAGCGGCGTGTGCATGATCGCCTTCACCAAGGCGCAGGGCGCGTCCTACATGACGTCGGATGCGGCGAAATGCGTGCTGCTGCCGCTGTTCTGGAGCGCGCTGCACCTGCTCGTCAACTATCGCATGACCTGCACCGACCCGCGCCTGCCGCTGTTTGCGTTCGGCCTGCTCGCGGCCGTCATGCTCGTGCTCGCGTTCTATCAGATCGCGCGTCTGCTCTACGGCCGTCCGCAGCCGATGCTGCTCGCATTGTTCGGTGCGCTTGCGGCAGTCATGTCGTTCTCCGACCTCGGCGGCTACGGCCTTGCGCGGCTGATGGGCGTGACTTCGGTCGGCTGGTCGGCGCAGATGCTCCTGCGCAGCGGCCTGTCGGCGGCGGCCTGCATCTATGTGCTCGCGCAGCTTTTCGTGCTGTGCTCGAGAAACGCAGATCACGCGGAATGAGGAGGAGACCATATGCTTTTTGTATGCTACCCCAAATGCTCGACCTGCGCAAAAGGCCAGAAAATGGCTGGAAGAGCAGGGAATCTCCTTTGAGGAGCGCGACATCAAAACGGACAATCCGACCGAGACGGAGCTGCGCGACTGGCACCGCCGCAGCGGTCTGCCGCTCAAGCGGTTTTTCAATACGAGCGGCCTTCAGTACAAGGCGCTCGGTCTCAAGATCGTCTGCCCGAAATGAGCGAGGACGAGCAGTACGCGCTGCTCGCGACCGACGGCATGCTCGTCAAGCGTCCGCTGCTCATCGGGGAGGACTTCGCGCTTCCCGGCTTCAGGGAAAAGGAATGGCGGGGAAAAGCTGAACGGATAAGCACCGTTTTGCCCGGGCAGAAGCTCCGGGCAGTTTCTTTTCAGATATTCGCAAAAAGAGTTGACATAAGACGTCTGATGCTGTATAATAAATCTTGCTTATCGGGCAAGACACGGAACAGTATCGAAGCGGTCATAACGAGGCGGTCTTGAAAACCGTTTGTCCGAAAGGGCGCGTGGGTTCGAATCCCACCCGTTCCGCCATTTTATGGAACAGGGTGAGTCTGGGATTCGAAAGGCGGCTCTTGGCAGCATGCCGGCGGCATGTTGCAACCGCCGTGGTTTTTCACCGGAAAATGAATCCCCACCCGTTCCGCCAAATTTTTTATTTAGCTGAAACGGGCAGGAAAAACCACGAAAACTGCATAACTTGACATGGAGACGTACCCAAGCTGGTGAAGGGGCTCCCCTGCTAAGGGAGTAGGTCGAGAAATCGGCGCGGAGTTCAAATCTCTCCGTCTCCGCCATATAAATCCTCGTGATCGTAAGATCACGGGGATTTGTTGCGTTGCGGAAAAATCCTGCGCGAAAAAATCGTCAGTTAGACGAAAAAATCATTTAATTCGTGCAAACTGCGAAAAAATCCCGGCGCGGAAGCGCTAGCTTTTGCCGCATTTCCGAGACGAAATGTCGGAAATGTACGGAAAGTCCTGTCCGAACGGGAGAAAGCTGCGTTCCGGTTTGTCACTTTTACAGGTTCATTTTTACATAAACTTGACATTTCTCTGATTTTCGTGTATAATTTCGCACTTGTGGAAGATAGAATTTACGACTTGACATACTGTGAAAAATCGGGGAGAAATGTATGAAAAACTCATTTTATCCTTAGCACGCCGGGTGAAAAACCTTGCGGCGCAGGGGAGGACGGCATGGAAGCAGGCGAGCCGCTGCCGCAGGAGCGGATTCTTGTGCTGCTGATCTCGCCGCTCACCGCATTCTGGCTGATGCAGTTCTTTTTCGGCGCGATGCCGTGGGAGATCAATCCCGGTGCGGCGCTTGCGAACTGGATCTGTCTCGGCGCGGTCTACTGGCTCGCGTGCGGCCTGTTCGGCCATGTCGCGCGGTTCAGCGTGCTGCTGCATCTGCTGGCAGGCGCGTGGGGTACGGCAAATTATTTTGTCTCGAACTTCCGCGGCACGCCCATCCTGCCGTGGGACTTCTCCGCGCTGGGCACCGCCGCAGCTGTCGCGGACAGCTATCGTTTGCGGTGACCTGGGAGATGGTCGTGGGCGTCATCCTGCTCGTGGTGCTCGCGTGGAGCCTGCGCCATCAGTACGGTGAGGACCGCTTCCGCGTCGCACCCGGCGGCTTCCGCCGCCGCATGATGATGGTGCTCGCCGGTGCGATCTGCCTCATTCCGGTGCTGCATCCGCAGCTGCTCGGCCTGTTCGGCGTCAAGACCGACGTCTGGGACCAGACGAGCGTATACCGCTCGAGCGGTGCGGTTGCGGGATTTTCTGCGCAATACCGAGTTCATGGAGGTCGAGCAGCCGGAGGATACGGCGCCGGAGACCGTCTCGGCTATCGTGAGCGGGCGAAAGCCGATCCGCTGCCTGCGGTTTCGGCGCAGCACCCGAACATCCTCGCCATTATGAACGAGTCCTGGGCAGATTTCGAGGATTTCGGCAACATAACGCTGAGCGAGCACGATGGATTACATCAAAAGTCTGGATAACGCGGTCGTCGGTCATGCTTATACCTCTGTGTTCGGCGCAGGCACGAGCACGAGTGAGTTTGAGTTTTCTGACGGGCGATTCGATGGCCTTCCTGCCGTCGGGCAGCATCCCGTATCAGCAGTACATCCTCGGCGCGTCCGACTCGCTCGCGACGCTTTTGAAGGGATACGGCTACGAAGCGCGCGCCTTCCATCCGGGCGAAAAGACCTCGTGGCAGCGCAATATAGCATATCCGCGCCTTGGCTTTGACTCGTTCAAGTGCGGCGACGATATGGATGTTCCGCAGACCGACGAGCACGGCTACGTCAGCGATGACTCGGATTTCAGGCAGGTCATCTGGGAGTTCGAGCACAAGCAGGGAGGGCACGCCGCTTTTTTCCTGTTCAACGTCACCATCCAGAACCACGGCGCGTATACGGTCGAGGATTATCCGGCCGAAGTGACCGTCGAGGATGCGCCGGGGCGTATCCCAAGGCGGAGCAGTATCTGACGCTTGCGAACAAGACTGACGAGGCGTTCCGTCAGCTCGTCAGTATTTCGAGCAGCAGACCGAGCCGACCATCATCGTCATGTTCGGCGACCATCAGCCGTCGGTCGAACAGGAATTTCTCGACATGGCCTACGGCGTCCCGGAGGACGGCATGACCATGGAGCAGTACATGGATAAGTTCAAGGTGCCGTTCGTCATCTGGGCGAACTATCCGCTGACCGGCGAAAAGCCGGGCATCACGAGCCTGAACTTCCTCGCGCAGTACGTTCTGCGCGACGCAGGCATCAGACGAGCGCGTTCGGCTCCTATCTCTGGGATTTGACGAAGACCATTCCGGCGATGACGTTTGCCGGCTATTTCGACAGCGAGGGCAACGCATACAGCCACCTTGAGACGACAGAAATGACCGATCTCATCAGACAGTATCAGACCGTACAGTATAACGAGCTGTTCGGCGGACAGACAGGCAGAGCAGCCTGTTTGCGGCGCCGGTCTCATAAAAAGAACCCCGCTGCGGTGCACAAAACCGCAGCGGGGTCTTCCGGCCCGGACTGAGACCGGAAAACGAAAAAGGGAGGTATTAGGTTAGGGTCAGGCTTCGAGATTGAGACCGGTCTCGCGGTCGAACAGGTGAGCGGTGGCGCCGCTGAAGGTGAACGAAACCTCCGAGCCGATGGCGTAGGCGTTCGCGTTTTCAAGATCCCCGGTCGGCACGATGATGATGTTCATCTGGGGCGTGCCGATAAAGCCGGCCACGAACACATTGGCCGGGTGGTCAAAGACCTCCTGGGGCGTGCCGATCTGCTGGATGAAGCCATCCTTCATGATAACGATGCGGTCGCCCAGGGTCATGGCCTCGGTCTGGTCATGGGTAACGTAGATAAACGTGGTGTCGATGCGCTGGCGCAGCTTGAATGATCTCAGCACGCATCTGGTTACGTAGCTTGGCGTCCAGGTTGGACAGAGGTTCGTCCATCAGCAGGACCTTCGGTTCGCGGACGATCGCGCGGCCCATGGCGACGCGCTGGCGCTGGCCGCCGGAGAGTGCCTTCGGCTTGCGGTCGAGGTACTCCGGTGATGCCGAGGATGTTCGCCGCCTGTGCCACGCGCTGGCGATCTCTTCCTTGGGGACCTTGCGCAGCTTGAGCGGGAACGCCATGTTCTCCCGCGACCGTCATGTGCGGATAGAGCGCGTAGTTCTGGAAAACCATCGCGATGTCGCGGTCCTTCGGGGCGACGTCGTTGACGATCAGCTGCCGTCGATGTACAGCTCGCCGCCCGAGATCTCCTCGAGACCTGCAACCATCCGCAGGGTGGTGGATTTGCCGCAGCCGGACGGGCCGACCAGAACGATAAATTCCTTGTCCTTGATGGCAGATTGAAGTCATGCACGGCTAGAACGCCCTCCTCCGTGATTGGAGATTGTTCTTTTTCTCCGGCTCGCCCTTCTTCTTTTTCTTAGGCTCCTGATGGGGATAGATCTTCTTGATATTCTTTAAAATGACTTCTGCCATGGTGCTCCTTCTCTTGTACGTCGGCGGACGCTCAGGGAAGATAACGGGCGCTTGACGCGCCGTCCGCACCGATGGTGAATTCGAGCGCCCGATGGGGGCGGAATGGACTGACCGGGGACGGGGACAGTCGGAAAAATAAAGTTCGGCGCCGCTGTCTGCCAGCAGCTTCATGGTGTCGGATGGGCGCTGTTGTAGCGGCGGTCGCTGGACGCGCAGCAGACCACTGCGGTGGGACGGATCAATTTGGTCAGTGCTTCGTCGACGCCGTCTTTTTGTCCGTGGTGTCCCACTTTGAACAGGTCCGCCCGCAGGTCCGCGGGATCAATGCCGTCATAGCCCGTCACATTGGTGTCACCCGGCAGCAAAATCCGGGTACCCCGGTAATTCAGCCGCAGAATGAGACTGTAGTTGTTCATGCGGGCATCCAGCGCGTCCAACCGTTGGAGGAACGTACTGCAAACGTTTGCACTATTATACAACGCATTTATTTCGTCCGCAAGGGCCAACTGTTTTTTTGTAGAGGGTGACAGGATCTGAACGGTCAAATCTGGCGCAATCACCAATTCCTGACCACTTTCTCGGCGCAAGAATGACTCCGCCGTGGTCCTCTACCAGACCGCGCAGAGGGTGCCGTAGTCATTCAGGGCCTGCATGAAATTTGCTTTCAGAGAGGTTTCTCGCACGGAGCCGTCCAGAGGCCGGAGGGATCGGTACAGATCCGGCGGCAGCGTTTGCCACAGCACTGCCGGGGGCAATGACCGGGCTGCCCGCAGGAGACCGCAGCGATGATCCTCATGAATGTGGGTGCTGACTGCCAGATCCAGACGGCGGATTCCCCGTTTTGTCAGGTACTCCTCCACCGGCACCCGGCCGGAGGAGCGGTCTGCGAACTCACTTTCCTCGGCACTGCCGCCATCGATCAGAGCGGTGAACACGCCACCAGGTCTGGAGGGGTCCGGACATTCCAGAAGAATGGCCTCGCCGTAGCCCACATTCACAAAAGTTACTGTCAACTTCTTCTCTTCCATAAGCACTTACGAAATCGCACGTTTGATGTACACACTGGAAAGGAGCAGCACCAGAACCGTCATGACAATGGCGCCGGCGCTGCCGAAGCCGAAGTCCAGAGATTTGATGCCGTAATTGTAGAGGTACTGGGTAATGGTGGAGGTGGTACCCGCAGGACCGCCGCCGGTAAGCACGTTCACCTTCTCGAAGAGACGGAAGCTATCAATGGTACGCAGCAGGGCGCACAGGGCCAGACTGTTCTTGATGTTGGGGATGGTCACATACCAGAACTGCTGGAAAGCGCCTGCGCCGTCGATCCGGGCGGCCTCATACTGCCCCTCCGGCACGGATTGCAGGGAGGCGAACAGCAGCAGGAAAACGAAGGGCGTGTTCTGCCAGACGTCGATCAGCAAAATACGCCAAAGGCGGTGTTGGTATCGGAAAACCAGTTGTAGACCGGCAGGTGCAGAGCCTGCAAAACCTGGTTGATAATACCGTAGTTAGGAGAGAGCATCATGCGCCAGCTGAGGGCCACAGTGACCGTCGGCAGCAGATACGGCAGGAGCAGCAGGGTACGCATGATTTCTGACCCCGCTTCAGGCTATTGATGACAAAACCGCCACCAGCAGGCCCAATGCCCATTTCAGAATGACTGCCAAGTACAGTAAACTTGATGGTGTTCAGCACCGCCTGACGGAAATAATCGTTTTTGAAAAGCTTTGATGTAGTTTTTGAAGAGGATAAAAGGACGCTTTGTCCAGGTCCCTTTCAGGTAGGTTATAATCGGTAAAGCTGTAGATCAGTGTGAAAATCAGCGGATAGGCAGTCATGATGATCAGAATGATCATGGTGGGCGTCAGCATTTCAATGCCGAACCGTTTGGTCTGACTGTCTGCGGAGCTGTAGTCTCGCGGTTGTGTTTCTTTTTCATAACAGCGGCCTCACATTTCTGGAGCGTTAGGAAAGCGGAATGTTTCGTTTGCCAAACAGGCACATATCGGTTGTGGGGCCGGGCCTTGCCCGGCCCCACAGCTGGTAAATCAGATGGGAATGTTTACGTCGGATCAGCCGTTCATCAGCTCAACCAGCTGTGTCTGCGCGTCAGCCAGACCCTGGTCGATGGTCTTGGTACCCGTTGAATGATGTTGTCCATCTCAGCGCCCAGAATGGTGTAGAACTGAGTCCACTCAGCGATCACGGGACGATACATACCGCCTTGGAGAGCCTTGCAGACGGTCTCATACTGAGGATAGGTCTTGAGGATCTCGGCATCCTGCAGGCTGGGTAACGGCAGGGCACACCGCCGGAGGGAACGGTGGACTTCTGGACATCCTTGTCCATCAGGTAGCTCAGCAGCTCGGTGGCCAGTTCCTTGTTCTGGCTGTTGCTGGGGATGCCGATGGTCCAAACGCCGTAGACGTTAGCGTTGTGGGTCTCGCCGCCCTTGGCGACAGCACCGGTGTGGCGCGGAGTAATCAGCAGTCGGTATCAGCAGTGGGGAGTGTACCAGCCGGGCCAGCCCACACCCATGGTGCCGGCGCCGGTATCGAGGAAGCGATCAGGTCATCCTTGACCTGGGCGGAACCGGTAGCGATGAGCTTCAGATAGAAGTTCATAGCATCCTTAAACTCGGGAGTATTGACGGTGGGCTGATTGTTGCTGTCGATGACCCAGCCGCCGTAGGACAGCAGGATGGGCAGGAAGTCGACGACCGAGGTTATTCTGGCTGTCGCCACGGATAGATGAAGCCCAGTTCTTACCGTCGGCCTTGGCCTTTTCGCAGATCGCCAGCATATCCTCCAAGGACAAGATGGTGTCACCGGTGTAACCGGCGGCTTCCACGTTGGCCTTGTTGTACAGCAGGACGGTCACGTTGCCGAAGAAGGGAGCCAGATAGATGTTGTCGTCCACCTTGCAGATGGTGGTGGTGGCGGGGATGATGTCCTCATCGAAGTGTAGCCCAGCTCGCTGAGGTTGGCCAGCACGTTGTTCTCGGTAAACTCGGCCATCCAGGAGCCGTCCACCATGCACAGGTCATAGGAGCCCTTGTCATTGATGGCGTCCAGAGCGATGCCGGAGTACAGGTCGCCCTCAGAGAGCTCCTGCACCTCGAGACAACATTGTGCTCAGCCTCGAAATCGGGCGGGCAGGCACTCCATTGATCACGTCGGCATAGGTGCCGCCGCGAAGGATCAGGGACAGCTTGGTGGGTTCTGCGGAGGTATTATCAGCGGGGTATTTGCTGTCAGAGGGGAGTCTCGGGCTTGCTGCCGCCGCAGGCGGCCAGAGAACAGGGCCATAGCCAGCGCCAGGATCAGGGACAACGCTTTTTTCATCTTGTTTTCCTCCTAATCTGAAATTGTTGGATTTTATTTTGTTACTCCTTGACAGCACCGCTTGAAAGTCCGGAAATCAAGTAGTTCTGTGCAAAGATCACAAACAGGGTAATGGGGATAACGGAGACCACGCCGCCTGCGGCCACCAGGCCGAAGTTGGTGAGGTTATCCTCCGTGTTCAGCAGGGCCAGCGCCAGAGGAACCGTGTTGTTTGCTGGCGTCCGGGTGAAAATGACGGTGTAGGTGTACTCGTTCCACGCATACATGAAGCTCAGCATGGCCACGGCCGCAATGCCGGGCGCCACCAGCGGCAGCACGATCTTGCGGAACAGCTGCCACTCCGTGGCACCGTCCACCTTGGCGCTTTCCTCGATCTCCTCCGGCAGATCCTGAAAGAAGCTGATCAGGAACCAGATGATCAGCGGCACGTTGATCAGCACGCAGGCCAGCAGTACCGGCAGCTTGGTGTTCAGGATTCCGACCTTGCTGAACATGGTGTACAGGGGAATCGTGAACGCCACCGGCGGCAGCACGCGCACCAGCAGGATCCAGTAGGTCATGGGCTTCTTCAGCCCGAACCGGAACCGGCGGCGCGCCAGCACATAGGCTGCACAGATGCCAACGATCAGGGAGAGCGCCAGCGAGCCGATGGTCGTTTGCAGACTGTTGACAATGGCGGTGCTGAAGCCCTTTTCGCGGAACAGCTGGATAAAGTGGCTGCCGGTCAGCGCATGGGGAATGATGGAGATGTGGCCCGTCATCTCACTGGTGGGGCGGATTGCCATGGCCACCAGCCAATAGATGGGGAACAGCGCCACAAACAGCAGAATCACGCAGCCGATGGCCTTTCCGACCGTTCCGATCCTCTTTTTCCGTTTCACGAGATCTCCTCCTTGCATCCCCTGTGAATTTTGAATATGAAAAACGTTTTCCGAAGAAAAAGTATACTGTTTTTACCCTTCGGAAGCAATCAAGCCGAAGTGAAACCTGTGTAAAACCTGTGTCAAGTGCGGGCGCGGGACGAGGCGCGTACCCGCAGCTCCACCGGCACGACGGTCAGACGCGGGACGTTTTCCGCGCCGCTGAGCAGGGCGGTCATCCGTTCCATGCTCAGCTCGCCCATCCGGCGGCAGTCCACATGAGCGGAACTCAACTCCGGCTCCAGCATGGCGCAGATGGTGGAATCGTCAAAGCCCACCACCGAAAGCTCCTGTGGGATCTCCAGTCCAAGCCGCCGGGCGGCTTTTTCATGACGCCGGCCGCCAATACATCGTTGAAGGCAAAAACCGCGGTGGGTCGCGCCGGGCGGCTCAGCAGCTCCGATGCCGCCTCCGTGGCGCTTCGGATATCCCGGTCGCACATCATGACGCAGGATTCCTCCACAGCCAACCCCTGCTCCGCCATGGCGGGAAAAGGAAGGCATTGTACCGGCTGCCGGTGATGTAAGGGGAAAAGCGGCCCACCAGCATGGCGATCCGCCGGTGGCCGGATCTGGTCAGATGGGCGATGACCTGCCGCACGCCGTCCGCTTCGTCTGCTACCACGCAGGGCAGTTCAAAGCCGGCCGCCCGGTTATTCACCAGCACCACCGGGACGTTCTGCCGCTGAAAGCTGAGATCAGGGACGCCTTGGCGTTTCCCCCCAGAATGACACCTTCGATCTGCTTGCTCTGCGAGGTGCGCTGCCAGTCGGCGGCGGTCGAGATGAGCAGCTGGTAGGAGGTGCTATTCGCGCGGCGCATGACGCCCTCGCAGATGCTGGCGTAGAACTCATCCAGAATGGTCGCGCCCTCTTTACAGATCAGAAAGGCGATCTTGTCGGTCTGCTGACGGGCCATCGCACGGGCTATCGCGCTCGGCTGATAGCCCAGCGCCTCGGCGGCGGCGAGGACCTTGCGGCGTGTTTCCTCGCGGACACGGTCGGGCGCGGTGAAGGTACGGGAAACGGTCGCGGTGGAAACGCCGGAGAGACGGGAAACATCGTATATCGTTGGGGTATCCATAATTCGCCTCCTTTGCAATTATATGCAAACGCTTACATTGTTTTCACAAATTCCAGCCGGAAAATATTCGGATTTTTTTCATTTCCTCTGGCTTGACTTCAGCATAGCATCTTGTCGCACGCTTTGCAAGAGGAAAACGACAATTTACACACACCGCCATTTTATTACCGGTGTTTTGTGCAGTATTAACAAAGAATTAATGCAGATCAAGTTCGCGTAAAGCGGGCGGGAGGACATGGATTCCGCAATTTATTGCGGAAAATCAAATGTAAGCGCTTTCATAAAAGAAGGCAAAAACAGGAAAAATGAAGGCGAAAAATGCGTTTCCGCACACGCAGCACGGTGCAGCAGTCCGCCGCCGGCAAGCTCCGAGGAGAATGCCTTTACTCAGCGGGCTGAGCGTGATACAATAAAAAAAGAACAAAAGAAAATGCTGCGTCGCACTGCCGCAGCAAAAAGGGGAGGAGAAAGCTATGCTTTCCAACAAAACAAGGCCATCGGCTATATCATGCTCTCGGCGTTCGGCTTCGCGCTCATGACGGCGTTCGTGCGCCTCGCGGGCGATCTGCCGTTCACACAGAAATCGCTGTTCCGCAATCTGGTCGCGGTCGCGGTCGCGGTGATCGTGCTCAGGCGCGAAAAATGCGGCTTCAAGTGGGAGAAGGGCAACCTTCCTCTGCTCATCCTGCGCTCGACCTGCGGCACGCTCGGCATTTTCTGCAACTACTACGCCATCGACCATCTGGTCCTCGCGGACGCGAACATCCTCAACAAGATGTCGCCGTTCTTCGCCATCCTGTTCTCGCTCGTGCTGCTCAAGGAGCGCGCGAACGTCTGGCAGTATCTTTCCGTTCTCGCGGCGTTCGGCGGCGCGATGCTCATCATCAAGCCGGGCTTTTCGGCGGATACCTTTCCGGCGGTCATCGGTCTGCTCGGCGGCATGGGCGCCGGTGCGGCATATACTTTTGTCCGCGCGCTGAGCAAGCGGAAGGAGAAAAGCGCACGCATCGTGTTCTTTTCTCTGCGTTTTTCCTCGCTCACGGCGCTGCCGTTCGTCATTGCGGACTTCCATCCGATGACGTTCGCCCAGTTCATGTGTCTGATGGGCGCGGGCGCGGCGGCCACGCTCGGCCAGTTCGGCGTGACGCTCGCTTATCTGCACGCCCCGGCTAAGGAGATCTCGGTATTTGATTATACGCAGGTGCTGTTCTCCGCAGCCCTCGGCTTTTCATGTTCGGTCAGATACCGGACGGGCTGAGCGTGCTGGGTTATATCGTGATCTGCGGCGTTTCGGTTGCGATGTTCTGCTATAACCGCCGTCTGGACGCAAAGGAGCAGGCATGACGGGGTATGAGCTTGTGCGGTCGCGGCGGAAAACGTTGAGCGTGCAGGTCACGCGCGTGGGACGGGTGATCGTCCGTGCGCCGCTGCGGCTCGCGAAGCACGAAATCGACCGCTTTGTTCGCGAGCACGCGGACTGGATCGCGAAAGCGCTTGCGCACCAGCGCAGCCTCGCCGAGGCGCATCCCGAGCCGGATGAAGCGCAGGCGCGTGCACTGGCGGAGGTGTGCGGTGCGCGAAATACCGCCGAAGGTGCGGCACTATTCCGCGATCATGGGGCTGCGCCCGACCGGCATCCGCATCACCTCTGCGCGGACGCGGTTCGGCTCGTGCAGCGGGAAAAACAGTCTGTGCTTTTCCTGGCGGCTGATGGATGTACCCCGAGGAGGCGGTCGATTACGTCGTCGTGCATGAGCTGGCGCACATCGTTCATAAAAACCACGGACCGGATTTCTGGGCGCTCGTCGGGCAGTACATGCCGGATTACAAGCGCCGCCGCGCACTCCTGAAAAAAAAATAGACTGCGCCGAAAACGCCGCAGTTTTTGATAACAGAAAAAGACCTTCCGCAGCGGTTCACAAACCGTAACGGAAGGTCTTTATGCTTGTTCTGCTTGGGGGAGCACAAGTCCGAGCACCAGACCGGCGGCGGCAGGCAGCAGCCATCCGAAGCCGAGAGAGGAGAACGGGAGCGCGTTCGCGAGCGAGGAAAGCGGGCCGAGCGGCAGGGCAGCGCACACTCTGCACCGCGGTGCAGGCGATCGTGAGCGGCCAGACCGCACACTTTTTCGCGGCGAAGGGGGCGAACGAGAGCGCGATGAGCACGATGGCGATCGGATAAACGGCGTTCAGGACCGGCGTGGACAGGCGGATGATGCCGGCAAGGCCGAGATTGGAGATGAGCATGCTCGTCACGGCGAAAAAAGGCGGCAACGGCAGGATAGGGGAGATGCAGCAGCTCGTGAAAATACTGGCCGACGGACGAGATCAGGCCGACGCAGGTGTTGAAGCAGGCGATCACGAAGATCGCTGCGAGCAGCATCTGACCGCCCCGGCCGAACAGGCCCGAGCGAGGCTGGTCAGCGTGTCCGCGCCGGTCGCGCCGCCGCCGGAAAGGCCGCGCCGGACAGCGCGCCCGCATGGGTGAGCATGGAATAAACGGCGAGCAGCAGCGCTCCGGCGATCAGACCGGCGGAGATCGTGCCGCGTCGGACCTCGATTTCCTCATCAATGCCGCGCGTGCGGATGTTGAGGGCGATGACCGCGCCGAAGTTGAGCGCGGCGAGTGTGTCCATCGTCTGATAGCCGTTCAGAATGCCGCTCAGCGCGGGCAGGGACTGATATTCGGCTGCCGGGGAGGCGTAATGCGGCGCGACCGGATGCACGAGACAGGCGCCGAACAGCACGAGGATGAGAACGATGAGCGTCGGGCAGAGCACGCGCCCGAGACGGTCGGTCAGCTTTTCGGGATGGAGCGCGACTGCGAACGCCGCAGCGAAGAAAACCGCCGAATAGAGCAGCTGATGACTGCCCCGCTGCCGATGAGCGGCGCGAGCATCTGAAACGAGGTGCTTGCCGTGCGCGGGATCGCGAGGCAGGGGCCGATGGACAGGTGAATCAGCATCGTGAACACGAGCGCGAAGCGCGGATGCACCCGCGAGGCGAGTGCGCCCAGACTCCCGGCGCGCGCGACCGCGATGACGCCGGCAATCGGCAGGCCGATCGCGCTGACCGCGAAGCCGGCGAGAGCCGCCCAGGCATTCTGTCCGGCCTCAGCGCCTAAAAACGGCGGGAATATCAGATTTCCGGCCCCGAAAAACATGGAAAACAGGGTGAAGCCTACGAGAAGCAGGCCTTTGCCGCGAAGTTTATTTGACATGGCGATCCTTTCCTGCGGCAGCGAAACAGGTGATGCTGCCGGTAAAATGTTCATACAGTATACCCGATGCGGGCGAAAAAGTAAAGGAAAAACGTAAAATGTATAAAATTACATCCCGTTCAGCAAAAATGCAGAACGGGATGCGGCGTTCAACCGGGACAGGCCGCGCGCAGGTCCGCCTGCGTCGGCATGACAGCGCCCCTGTGCTGAACGGTGAAGGAGGCGCAGCGTGCGGAAAAGCGCAGATATTCTGCGAGCGTCTGTTCGGAAAGCGAGGCAAGCTCGTCTGCGGAAACGCCGTCGCGCGTCAGCTGATAGAGGAACGAGCCGATGAACGAGTCGCCGGCGCCGGTCGTGTCCGTGACGGGCACGGAGATCGTCGCGGTCTCCGCATGGCAGGACGGCGTATACGCCGCCGAGCCATTCGCGCCGCGTGTCACGACCACCATGCGGACGCCGAGGGTGAACAGCTTTTCCGCTGCCGCCCGTTCGTCGGCGCAGCCGGTGACGAATTCGATCTCGTCATCGCTCAGCTTGACCAGATCCGCACAGGGCAGGAACTGCCGTATCGCCGCCTGACAGTCCGCCGGACTGCTCCAGAGCGGAAGGCGGACGTTCGGGTCGAAGGAGATGAAGGCTCCGGCCTGCTTTGCAAGCTCGATGGCGCGTCGGTGTGCGCCGCGCACCGGATAATCGACCAGATCGACCGAGCAGAAGTGCAGGACCGCGCAGCTTTCGAACATTTCGGGCGTGATCTGTTTTTCGTCAAGGAACAGGTCGGCCGAGGGATTGCGGTAGAAGGAGAACTCACGGTTGCCCGCCGCGTCGAGCGAGACGAAGGCAAGCGCTGTATTGGCGCGATTCGTGCGGAAAACCGAGAAAATATCCACATTCGACGCACGCAGAACCTTGAGGATGTGCGTGCCGAAGGCATCCTCGCCGACCTGCGAGATCATTTTCGCCTCGCCGCCGAGCCGCGCGACTGCCGTCGCAACATTGGCGGGTGCGCCGCCCGCCACGCGCTCGAACTGCACGACTTCATCGAGCGCGCAGCCTTTCTGCTGCGGCACGAAGTCGATGAGCAGCTCACCGATCGCAACTGCTTTTTTCATAGCTTTTCCTCCAGAATATAGCGCTCGATCGCCTGCGCGACGCCGCTTTCCGTGTTGCTGCCGGTCACGGCATCCGCTGTCAGACGAACGTTTTTTTCTGCTGTTTGCCATCGCGATGCCCAGTCCGGCCGCGCGCAGCATGGTCAGATCGTTGTCGCTGTCGCCGATCGCGACCAGATTTTCCATCGTGCAGCCGAGCTCCTTTGCGAGCCAGCGCAGTCCCTGCCCCTTGTTCACGCCGCGACGGTTGATCTCGATATTGTGCAGCTCGCCGCCGAACATCACGGACGGCGCGATTTCAAAGCTGCCCATGTGCTTCAGGCGGCTGACCAGCAGATCGGAAATATCGTGCGAGGGATAGAGTACGGCCTTTGTGAACGGAAGCGTCTCGCTTTCGAGCGCCTTCAGCCATTTTTCATGGCTGTCCAGATAAAAAATAGCCATCGTCCGCCTCGTTCATGACGATCTGTCCGCCCTGCTCCAGATGGCGCAGGAGCGCGCGGAATGCGCCGCCGTAGTACAGCGACTGCGTGGTATACAGGCAGGGGTCGGTCTCAAATTCCTCGCAGAGCGCGAGAGGATTTCCTCGCAGTGCGTCAGGCTCAGACTGCTGAAAAACTGCGGCTCTGCATCCTGCGGCCGCTGTACGGCCGCACCGCTCAGGTGACGAGCCAGTCCGGGCGGCGCGAGCAGCTGGTCGCTGAACGCACGCACCTCGCGCACATTTCTGCCTGTGCAGAGTACGATTTGAACGCCGCGCTCCTGGGCGCGGCGCACTGCCTGTGCATCTCGGGGTGAGACCTGGTTTTTCTCGTTCAGCAGCGTGCCGTCGAGGTCGAGAGCCAGGAGCTTGTACTGATTACCGGGAAATGCCATCCATGATCTCCATTCTGTTTATACTCCAGAGCTGTGCCGTACCACCGTCCAGAACGACGCGCGCGCGGCCGAGTCGGGATAATAGCGCGTCGTGAGCACAGTCTCGCCGTGATTGATAAAGATTTCGAGCGACGAGGCATCCGCGAGGATGCGCATGGTCTGCGCCTGCGTCCGGGCATAGCGTACCGTGCGGCCTGCGCCGCTCACGGCGCCAAGCGACAGGATGACCTCGTCATCGCTCCATTCTACCACAGCGGCTCTGCGTATGACAAGCCTTCCGGGGCAAAAAATTCGCAGTTCCATGTCGAAAATATGCGCGTTTTCAGGAGAAACCGGCTTTTCGCGCAGCTGCTCCAGCTCCTTCACAGGATAGCGGTGCAGTCTGCCGCCGCGCTTCGTCAGCTCGCACGGCACGGTCAGGCAGTGCTGCCAGCCGCACGCGACGGTCGCGGGATTGCCGCAGGGCGCGTCCGGCATGCCCATCCAGCCGAACTGGATGCGCCGCGCGCCGTCGAGAAAGCTCTGCGGCGCGTAGAAGTCGAAGCCGCAGTCAAGCTCGATGAACGCGCCGAGCGTGCACGTGCTGCGGAAATCGCCCGAAAGCGGGGAAAAATCCGCAGGAATAGGTGTTCTGAAAGCGCTTTTTCTCGTGCGGCACGCCCTGCGGCGAGCAGCAGAGGAACCATTGCCCGTCGAGCTCGAACAGGTCGGGGCATTCCCACATATAGCCGAACGGCGCGGGCGTCCGGATGGTGTTGATGTGCGTCCAGCGGCGTTTGTCCGTGCTTTCAAATACCAGAACCTCGCCCCGGTCGTCCAGCGTCCGCGCCCCCTGCACCATGTAGTATCTTCCGTCCTGCGCCCAGACTTTAGGGTCGCGGACATGGCAGGACAGCCCGGCAGGATAGTCGCGGTTTTCCATCAGCAGCTCGTTTGTCTCGGCGGTCAGTCCGTCGCGGCAGACCGCGAGCGCGGTGTTGTGGCCGCGGCCGGAGGTGATGTAGTCGTGCGCTCCGGCGGACAGCACGTTGCCCGTGTAGTAGAGGTACATCACGCCGTCCTCGACGAGCGCCGAGCCGGAAAAACACGCCGTGCAGGTCCCATGTATCGGACGGAAAGAGCAGAACCGGGCACTTTTCCCAGCGCAGAAGGTCGCGGCTGCGGTAATGCCCCAGTGCTTGACGCCGCCCTCGGGATCGAAGGGGCCGTACTGATAGAACACGTGATACCATTCGCCGCAGCGGCACAGGCCGTTCGGGTCGTTCATCCAGCCGACCGGCGGGGCAAGGTGAAAATACGGCCGGTACGGGTCGGCGGCGGCAAGCGGCGCGTCCTCGCGCTCGATGCGCGCAACGAGACGGGAAAGATCGCTCTGCAGGTCGTTCGGCATGGAAAAAGCCTCCTTTGAGATGAAAAAAGCGGCTCTGCGTGCGTGAAAACAGACAGAGCCGCCGAAGGATTTACTTGATGAGCATCGGGCCGACCGTGTTGATGTTGCCGGCGCCCATGGTGAGGACGAGGTCGTTCGGGCCTGCGTTTTGCGCAGGTAATCCGCGATCTCATCGAAGGTATCGAACGAGACAGCGCCCGGGACCTCCTTTGCGATGTCGGAGGAGTAGATGCCGATGGTGTTCTGCTCGCGCGCAGCATAGATGGGCGCGAGAATGGCCTGATCGCACTGCTTCAGAGCGTCGACGAACTCGGGGAACAGCGCCTTGGTGCGCGTATAGGTGTGCGGCTGGAACGCACACAGGATGCGGTCGAAGTGCATCTCCTTCGCGGTGGAGAGGGTCGCCTTCATCTCGCTCGGATGGTGCGCGTAGTCGTCAACGACCGTCGCGCCGTTCGGCATCCTGCCGACGAGCTGGAAGCGGCGGGAGGAGCCGGTGAACTTGTTCAGACCCTTTTCCGCAGCCTCGGTCGGAACGCCGAGGAATTCCGCTGCTGCGCAGCAGGCGAGGGCGTTGAGCATGTTGTGGCGGCCGGGCACCGAGAGCGCGACCTTTGCGTATTCCTTGCCGTCGATGTTGACGGTAAAGCGGTAGTAGCCGTTCTCGTCGCGGACCTCGGTCGGGTAAACGTCTGCATCGGGCGTTGTGCCGAAGGTGCGGATGCGGCGGTCGATGTGCGCGACGGCGCGCATCGCGTTCGGGTCGTCATGGTTGACAACGACAAGACCGTTCATCGGGGTCAGCTCTGCGAACTCGTGGAACGAGTGGATGATGTCGTTGATGTCCTTGAAGAAGTCGAGATGATCCTCTTCGACGTTCAGGATGACCGAAACGGTCGGCGCGAAGCGCAGGAAGGAATTGGTGTACTCGCAGCTCTCCGCAACAAAGCAGCCCTTGCCGCCGATGCGGGAGCGTGCCGCCGATGGCGGGCAGGTTGCTGCCGACCATGACCGTCGGGGCCATCTGCGCCTCGATGGTCATCATGGTCATCATCGAGGTCGAGGTGGTCTTGCCGTGGGTGCCGGAGAGGCAGACGACATTGTCGTAGTCGCGCATGATGTGACCCCAGGCCTCTGCGCGCTCCATGACCGGAATGCCGAGCTCGTGTGCGCGGACGATCTCAGGGTTTTCGTCGTGAACGGCGGCGGTGCGCACGATCAGGGACGCGCCCTCGACGTTCTCCGGCCTGTGCTCATAGGTGATCGAGGCGCCGAGCGCCTCGGAGACGCGGTGACGTCGGTGCGCAGGCGGTCGGAGCCGGAGACCGGCACACCCTTGCTCAGCAGAAGCTCTGCGAGCGAGTTCATGGATACGCCGCCGATGCCGATGAGGTGAATTCTTTCCTTATTTTCAATATAGGGCTTGATAGACAGGGCCATTTCCCTAAGCCTCCTGTTTGTTCTGGTTTTTTTTCAGCGAAAGCTGTGCTTCCTTTATTATAGTACAGTTTCCGATAAAATAAAATAGGGAAACGAACAAAAATGAACGAATGTGCCGTTTATCATTAAGTGCGAAAGAGCTAATCAGCTCCGACGCACTTATTTTTATGCAGAAACGGAGGCGAGACAATGAAATACGAGTGTTTGAGGCTCGAGGAGCGGCGGATTATCGAGGCTATGTACGCCGAGGGCGCAAAGCCGGGCGAAATCGCAAAGCGCGTCGGCAAGTGTCAAGCGACCATTTATCGCGAGCTGGAGCGGGGCAAGACCGGCGAAACGGACTCTCGCTTTCGGCAAGGGTATAGCGCGGAGGTAGCGGAGGCTCGAGTAAATCGGTCGTACCGAAATAGAGGCCGTCGGAAAGCGGCTCAATGAAGAAACGGAGGTTACTCATACCATGTTGAAAATTAAGAACACAAAGCATCTTGATACGGCGGAGGAAGTCTTTACGGAGTTCCTCGACAAGTTCCAAAAGTACGCATTTGAAGCGTCGGAAATCTCTAAAGGGAAATACAATTTGAGCCCGGCGGACAAGCTGAAAGCCCTCGAGCGGCTCGAAACGGAATACGCGGCTTTGAGCAACTTTTTTTTCACGAACGACCTCGGGTACGAGGTAAGGCTCGAGGACGGCTTTCTCTTTACGCAGTTCTATTTTAACCGCATTTTCTACTTTCGGCAAATGGCCTCTATTGAGGCAAACAGGGCGGCGGAGGCGGCGGAATGAACATTTTCGAGAAAATCACGGAGAGCCCGGAGGCGTTGGCAAGCCTCCTCCGGGCAATCCCGGCAATAGAAACGCCGTGGGACGAGGCTTTTCACCGGCTTTATTGCTCCTCATGCTCGGCGGCGGATTGCGACGCTTGCCGCCGCCCGGAGCAGGATAGCCCGCTATGGTGGCTCGGCCTCCCGGCGGAGGAGGTAGAGAAATGATTAAACTTTTAATCGGCGGCTCGCCGTGTACGTTTTGGAGCGTCGCACAAAGGAAACACCGAGAGACAGAGCCCGACGGGATGGGGTGGGAGTTATTCAAAAACTACCTTTTAGCTCGGGAGAAGTTCTCGCCCGACCTCTTTCTCTATGAGAACAATGTCTCGGCGGCTTCGGCAGTAAAGCAAGAAATTAGAGAGCGGCTCGCCGTCGGCGGCGGAAATACATCGAAATTAACTCGGCACTCGTTTCACACAAAATCGAAAGAGATTTTACGTCCACAACTGCGGAGAAGTCGAACAGCCTCGAGATAGAGGCATTTTGCTTTCAGATATTCTCGAAAGCGGGCTTTCGTGCAGAGATAAGAGCTTGTGCCTCGTTTCGACATACTACAAAAAAGAATGAAAACGATTATTTCCCGCGCCGTCGCGGTACGGTAGCTTTTGAGCCGGTAGGAGTCGGATATAGAAACAGACGAGAGGCAGACGGCAAAGCTATACCGTAGATTTGAGACTCATTGCGAGCCGAAAGCAAACGCTATTACGACCGTCAAACCGATAGCATGGTAGCGATAGAGTCGGGGGCAAAGCACGAAAAACCTTGTTATGAGGTCAAAGACGGAAAAATCGAAATCAAAGGGCAGAACATACGCTATTCGGCTCCCAGATGGATTTTACACAATTAGAAAGCTCACGCCGATAGAGTGCGAGCGCCTCCAAACCATGCCGGACAATTACACGGCGGCGGTATCCGCTTCGCAACGGTACAAAGCCCTCGGAAATGGCTGGACGGCAGAGGTTATTAAACACATCCTCGGAGCGGGATTGCGTTCGGTGGACAGGAACGAGAAATTGCTTGTTTTATCCATGTACGACGGCATCGGAACGGGGCGTTATGTGCTGGACTCGCTCGGCTTTAGAAATGTCGAATACCACTCATACGAAATAGACAAGTTCGCTATAAAAGTGGCAAACAGCAATTACGACGACATAATCCAGCACGGAGACGCTTTCGACCTCCGCCGCTCGGATTGGAGGATTGAGCCGTGACCGGCGCTGACTTTACCCGCACTTGCGAGGGTGCGAGCACGTCGTAGCGGAGCCGTGGTCGAAAAGACACGCTCTCCTATCGGTGCTTTGCTCCTGGCAGATGCAAGGGGCGTGTCGTCGGCGTGAAACGCTTTGACCCGTATATCCCGGCATGGTGTCCCAAATTATCGAAAAATGGAGGAGTGAAACAATGAGCGAAACGAGTTCGAGAGTCCGGCTTATGGCAAACTTGCAAGCCGCCGTCGCGGAGGCCGTCTCCGGCACAATGGAGGAGCGCGGGCGCGGCTTCGCCTCTGACCGCGAGGCATGGGTGGAGTTAAAAGAGTGCATCGAGCGCACAAAGCAGATGCACACCGACATTGAGAAAGTCCACAAGGAAATGTGGAGCGCGGTCAAGGACAGGAACGAGGACGCTTTCGCCGCGCTCTCGCAGGAGTTCGAGCGGAGCTCCCGTATTCTCGCCGAGGAGTGGGCGCAAACGTCCGCCCTCGCAAAAATCGCCGTTATCAGCGAGTCGAACGATTGAGGAGGTCGCACAAATGAAAAAGCTCTATTCTAAGAAGCTCGGCGGCGAGGCGTTCGCCCTCGACGCGGCGCAACTGGACATTCTGAAAAAGGCCGGTTATACCGTGCCGAGCCCCGAGGAGGTTATCGCAGACGCGGCGGCGGTCAAAATCGAGCCGCCGGAGGGTGCTCGGGCGTATGTCGTCTTTGATTTCAAGACCGGCGCTTTCGCCGTCCGCACTCGGACGCAGACACTCACCGATAACGAGGTCGGCGGCTTCGTCGGCGAGGTCGTCTCGGCGGCTATCTTGAGTAATTTCGTCGAGCGGGCAGACCCGGACAGGCCGAAAGGAGCGGCTCCGGCGGCTTCGGCGACGGCCTCTCCCCTCGTGAATATGCTCCGAGCCGCTTTCCTCCGCGCGGCGAGCGATAAGGCTCCGGCGGCGGACAAGCCAACGGAGGCGGCAGACACGCCGGAGGTCGTCGAATGATTAAGCTCGGCGACTGCATCACGGTAAAGCCCGCGACGTTCGACGTTCCGGGCAAGGACGGCAAGCCGAAAGCAATCCCCGGGACCGTCGTCTACGTTCATCCCGCCGGGCGATATTGCGTCCTCGAGTTTGACGTAGGCAGACGCGAGCCCGTGACTATCCGAGAGAGCTTTCAGCTTATCGACGGGAGGGTAGCAGAATGAAGCGCGAGCAATCAGCACAGGCGGGATACCGCCCGCACTTTGCCGGGACGACGAAATTATACCTCGTCCGTCACAAGGAATACGGCGAGCTAACCGTAAACGGCGTGAACAAATACGAGGCCGTACACGCCGCCGCCCGCAAGTGGGGCGTTCGGTGGACGGCAATCGCCCGGGAGTGCGAGTATATCGTGCTCGCCGAGGATACGCCGGAGGGCGGCAGACCATGACGAGGCAGGAGCGGCGGAAACGTCGCAGACAGCGCCGCCGCCGGATGCAAGCCGGTATCCTCCTCTCGCTCGTCCTCGTGCTGGGGCTTATTATCGCACTCCGGGCGGGCAAGGAGCGGGAGACGCTCGAGCCGGAAATCCCGCTCGCGGCGGAACGGCAAACGCTGGCATACATAGCCCCCGGCTCCGGCCTTGCCGGATACGGCGGCGGAGGAAACGCCGGAGGAGCCCGAGGAGCCGCCGGTAGAGCCGGAGCCCGAGAACAGATATGCGGAGCTCCATTTCAGCGACGAGGACGTTTATATCCTTGCTTGCCTCGTCTACCACGAGGCGCGCGGCGAGAGCTTCGAGGGACAAGTCGCCGTCGTCGAGGTCGTTCTAAACCGTATGCTCTCCGACTATTTCCCGGATACGGTCGAGGAGGTCGTATTTCAGAAATACGGCGACGTATGGCAATTCTCCCCCGCTCCGTACCTCTACTCGGCGGAGCCGGACAAGGAACAATATCTCGCGGTGCATACCGCCATAGAGGAGCGGGAGCACATTCTTTCAGAGGATACGGTCTATTTCTCGACCGCGCCTTATAACGAGAGCGTCGATATGATTATTATCGGCAATCACTATTTTTGTAAAATCTTTTGAACGGAGGAAAAGACGATGCAACTCATTACCACAAGGAACAAGGAAATCTCTTTCGCAGAGCTCAAAGAGGCCATTTCGAGCGGGAACGGCCTCGAGCTTATCCGCCCGGGCGACAAGGTCGCTATCGAGCTCAAGAACGGCGAGCACGTCAACGCCGTTTGCGGCGGATATGTCAACGAGAAGCGCGCCCGCTTCGTCCTCGAGGACTGCCTCACGGATAAGTGGCGCATGAACGACACGCCGACCAACAAGGGCGGATACCTCAAGAGCGAGGGGCGGCGACACGTCCTCGAGGATATTCTCCCGCTTTTCCCGGACGAGCTCGCGGAGGCGTTCGTAAGCCTCGTTTCTTGTCCGAGGAAATCGACGGAGAACGTCACGAGTACGCGGATACTCTGTGGATACCCTCCGCGACCGACATTTTCGGCGCGGGTGATTGGTGGAACGAGGAGCCGGACAGCTTTCAACTTGAGATTTTCAAGCGTGAGCGTGACCGCGTGAAAGAGCACGTCGGAGATGGGACGTGGTTTTGGTGGCTCCGTTCTCCGTTTGCGAGCAACTCCGACAGTTTCGTGTTTGTGGACACCGCCGGCACAGTCGACACCGGCGACGCGTACTTTTCGCTCGGCTTCGCGCCCGGCTTTGACCTGTAAAATTCGGAATTAAAAGCTCCCCGGCTCAATGCCGGGGAGCAAGCCATAAGGAGGCGGAGAATGGTTAGACGCAGAAAGTCAAACCTCCCGAAATGGCGGTATGAGTTCGACTGCCGGAAATGCGACAACATTCGAGAGGTACACGACCAGCGCAAGGGCAGAGACGGCGATTACTGTATCCCGTGTATAGAGCGCATGGACAGCCGCCGTCCGAGCCCGATACACGCAGACGAAAAAGAGCGCGTCCTCCGTTGCGAGTGCTTTACACCTATCCCGGAGGACGAGGAGGGCAAAAAATGAACTTTCCGAAATTATATGAGTGCGACCCGCAGAAAAATACCGAGTGCAACAAGCGAAATTGTGGAAATCCGTGCAAATACACGACGCGAAAAAGAGTTCGCCCGGGGAGCCGTCCGGGAGTGAACTCCTCGGGAAAGTCGTTGTAATAACGCAAATGAGAAAAATCCCGACGGCGTGTGCGTATTGCAAATATTACGAAAACATGGGCGGAAAACAGGGATATAGCAACGATGGAGTTTGCACGGCTCGCGGAGGGATATACGCGACGCGGGGTATCAGAGTGTCGAAAGAGCGCCTCGATAATTGCCCGCTCCGCATAATTACGGGAGGCAGAATGAGACATAAAAGAAAAGCCGCCTCGCGGCGGAGTTCCTCGCCGTGCTTATCGTGACGGCGGGCGTTTTCACAAAGGGCTTGAGCGCGCCGCTCGCGTGGCGAGGCTATAAGGCCGTCGGCGGCGAGTTCATGCTCTTGCTCCTACCTATTATATATTATGAGGCAAAGCGGATTATCCTCGATTTCGTGGCGGACTTCGTAGCTCTTACCACCGCGCGGAGGATTGACAATGCAGGACAGAAAAAGAGAAACCGCCGACGCTTTGCAGAACGTCGGCGGGGACTCGTCCCGGAAAAGACGAGCGATTACTTATACCTTTATTATTATAGCACTCTCCGGGGCGGTATGCAAGGACAAAAAATCGAGCGCAAAGCGCGTTTTTACGGGCTCGTATGGAATATTAACAAACCGACCATAGACGAGCTCCTCGTCGGAGGGTATCACATGAGAACAGTTTACCGAGAGAAACGCTATTACTGCGGTGAGTATCTCGACGTATATATCTACCCGACCTATACACAGGCCGGAGCAGAGGCAAGCGGAGCAAGCCGACCTCCGCCGCTCAAAAGCGAAACTCAATCAGCGGCATAGAGAGGAAAAGCTCGTCCGTCTCCTACACGCGAACTTTACGCCGGACGACCTCGAAATCCATTTGACATATCAGCAACAGCCGGAGAGCCCGGAGGAGGCGCAACGACTTTTACGGAATTATATCCGCCGGGTGCAGAGAGCGCGGAAAAAGCAAGGACTCCCGCCGCTCAAGTACATAGCCGTTACGGAAAAGGGCTCCAAGAATGGGCGCTATCATCATCACGTCACGCTATCCGGCGGAATGGATAGAGACGACCTCGAAAACCTTTGGGGGGCTCGGCTATGCGAACTCCCGCCGCTTGCAGTTCACAGAGAGTGGCCTCGCCGGGCTCGGTCATTACATCGTCAAGAGCCCGCTTTACACTCGGGCATGGAACGCCTCGAAAAATCTTATCGACCCGGAGCCGAAAACACGGGACGGGCGTATCTCTGGCAAGCGCGCCGAGGAGCTCTCCCGGGACACGACCAACAACGCCGAGTATGAAAAGCTCTATCCGGGCTATTTCCTCGCGGATGCTGGCGCATGGCACAACGACGTAAACGGAGGGAAATATATCGTCGCCCGCTTTTACCGGCGGGACGGTGTATTTATAAAACCGAAACGGAGGAAACGAAAATGACAGTAAACGAGTTTGCAAAGGAAGTCCACGAGAACGCGGTCGCTCATGGATGGTGGGAGACGGCTCGGAGCTTTCCCGAGGTCGCCGCGCTCATTCATTCGGAAGTCTCGGAGGCGCTCGAGGAGTGGCGCGACGGAAATCCGGCTATCTATGGGTGTTGCGGCATCCCGGGCGGAGTCTGCGAGTTTGAGGGCTCTTGCGACAAGGACGAGAAAACCGGCACTTGCAAGCCGGAGGGAGTCGCCGTCGAGCTTTGCGACGCGATTATCCGTATTCTCGATTACCTCGCCTATATGGGCGTGGACGTTGAGGCCGTTCTCATGGCAAAAGCATGAGTACAACAAGGGGCGCGAATACCGCCACGGAGGGAAACGCGCCTAAACCACGATAACGCACGAGGAGGGGCGAGCTATGATTAACTATTTCGAGGCGGCGGAGAAAACTCTCCGCGCTCGCGGCTTGCTCGAGACGGCTTTAGGCAATCTCGAGCGGAAAAAGGAGCGCATTTTACGATACGGCGCGCCGTCGGAGTATCCGTCGGCGGATATGTCCAAGCCGTACACGGGTGCGAAATCTGTAAACGACGCGCTCGCGGACTGCCTCGAGCTCGCCGAGGTTATGCGGGAAATCCAAGTTACCCGGGATAAGGTCGAGGAGATAGACGGCGTTCTCGCGCAGATAGACGAGGACGACGCGCGTATCCTCCGGCTTTGGTACATCGAGCGCAAGAGCAAGGACGAAATCACGGAGGCCGTATGCTATTCCTCCACGTCCAGCCTCTACGACCTCCGAAACAAGGCGCTCGTGCGCTTCGCCCTCCTCTACTTCGGCGCGGGGGCTATGCCGTCCATGTGAGGCGTTTTCTAACTTATTCTCATGTATCGAAAAAATCCGTATGGAAACTTGCATTTTCCCCCGTGCTATCATTGAGGCGTAAAGAGAGGTCGAGGGAAACCTCGCCGCCGTGCGCCCCGCGCTTTATGCGCGAGGCGTTCTCTTTATCCACTCGGAGGCGGAGAGCATGAGAGAGTTTGCGAAAGCGTTTTACGAGTCTCCGGCATGGAGACGAACACGAGCATATATTCTCAAGCGAGACGCGGGGCTATGCGTCCATTGTGGCGAGCCCGGCGTTATCGTGCATCACAAGATAGAGCTCACGCCGAGGAACATCGACGACCCGGCAATCGCGCTCGGCGAGGATAACCTCGAGACAGTTTGCCGGACGTGTCACGCATTGATACACGAGGGAACGCCGCCGCTTGCCGACGGCCTCGCTTTCGATGCAGACGGAAATATTATCACAGCGCCACATACCCCCGGGGTGCGCCGAAATAGATACCCGGTAAGTAACCGCGCCTCAATCCTCGGAAGAACCGACCCGGGCGCGCACATGAGGGGGGGTAAAACCGGGGCGGAGGGAGGTTTACTCATTATATGGCGGCAAATAAAAAAAGCTACGACGAGCTTTCGATTTCTGAAAAAATCGAGGCGAAAAAAAGAAGGGAAATTAAACGGCTTTTCCGAGAAATGCCTCCCGAAAAGCGGCAGTTTGCCGAGGGGCTTATCAATCAATTTGCCGTGACCTCCGTCACGCTGGAACGCCTCGCCGACGAAATCAACAACGGCGACTTGATAGAGGATTTCGTACAGGGGGCGCAAAAAGCTCCGCCGGGAGTCCCCGGCTCTCCGTGCCTACAACACGACGATAAAATCCTTTTCCGCTCTCACAAATCAGCTCGTCGCGTTGCTCCCGGAGAAAGAAAAGAAATCGGCGGGTGACGAGCTTATGAGCTTTATCACAAAGCCCGCCGCCCGGTCGGGCAAGTAGTGAACTACGTCCGGGAATATTGGGAGCGGATTTCCTCCGGCGAAATCGTCACGAGCCGACGGGTAAAAAGGCCGTTTACGGTCGCCTCGTTGCAGAAATGGACGCGGCGGACGAGAGCTCGCCGTATTATCTTCGACGAGGCCGTAGGCGAAAGGCCGATTATCTTCGTCGAGAGGTTTTGCAAGCAGTCTCAAGGAACGCTCGGCGAGTCTCTGACGCTCGAGCTTTTCCAAAAAAAGCATATATACAACTCCTTTTCGGGTGGCTCGAGAGGGCGACGGGATACCGGCGCTTTCGAGAGACACTCTTTCTTGTTGGCAGAAAGAACGGCAAGAGTACGCTCCTCGCGGCGCTCGCGCTCTATATGCTCGTCGCCGACTACGAGGGCGCGGCGGAGATATACTCCGTAGCAACCAAGAAAGACCAAGCGAAAAAGACGCTCACCGAGGCCGTGAACATGGTGAAGCAGAGCCCCGAGCTCTCCGCCATTCTCAAGAAACGGCGCAACGACATTTACTTTCCGGCGACGGCCTCCAAGTTTGAGGCGCTGGCTTCGGACTCGAACACCCTCGACGGCCTCAATTCTCACGCCGTCATTATCGACGAGCTCCACGCGATACGCGACCGCAATCTCTACGAGGTTATGAAGCAATCGACCTCGAGCCGCCGACAGCCGCTCGTGATTATGATTACCACGTCCGGCACGGTGCGCGAGTCCGTTTTCGATAACCTTTACGGCTACGCTTGCGAGGTCGCCGACGGGCAGACCCCCCGACGAGCGTTTCCTCCCCGTCCTCTACGAGCTGGACAAGCGCGAGGAGTGGACAGACCCGACGGCGTGGATAAAGGCAAAATCCCGGCCTCGGGACGATAAAGCAATATACCACGCTCGCCGACTTCGTAGAGAGAGCAAAGAAAAATCCCGAGGACTTGCCCGGCGTTCTCTGCAAGGACTTTAACGTAAAGGCGACCGGCGCGGCCTCGTGGCCCTCCTAGGAGGACGCAGTAAACGAGGCTACATTCAAGCCCGAGGAGGTCTATAACACCTACGCTATCGGCGGGTGCGACCTCTCCGCGACGACCGACCTAACGTGCGCGACGCTGATTATCCGGCGCTCGTCCGACGATGAAATCGTGTACGTTTTTCAGCATTATTTCCTCCCTCAAAAGAAAAATCGACCAGCTCGACGAGCACAACACGCAAGAAGCACCCTATAAGATTTGGGCGGAGCGGGGGCTCGTCACGATATGCGAGGGTACTCGCGTCGATTATTCGGCGGTGACGGCGTGGTACTGCCAAATGCGGGACGAGCTCAAGATAGACGCTTTCAAAATCGGCTACGACCGCGCTCTCGCCGGTTATTGGGTGGACGAAATGAAAGCGAACGGCTTTGAAATGTGCGCCGTTGCACAGGGGCCTTTTACATGGTCGCAACCTATGAGGGGAGCTCGGGCGGCGCTCGCCGATAAGAAAGTCAATTACAACAAAAATCCCGTTTTGCTTTGGTGCCTCACGAATACAGGCGTTAAGAAAAGCGGAGTCAACAACATTCAGCCCGTCAAGATTTCCGAAAAGCGCCGTATCGACGGCATGGTATCTCTCCTCAATGCGTGGGTTATCTATGTGCGGGATTATGAGGACTATATGTATTTAGTGGGGGTGAAAAAATGGCAAAGAGAGGGCTCTTCCAATCTATTTTCGGGGCCAAGAGCGAGAAAAACAAGGATTTCCACGCATACAAGCTCTTGAGCTCGTGGGAGTCTACTTTCGTACCGTATTCCGGGAATATGTGGGATATTAACACGGTACGCTCCGCCGTGGACGCTTTCGCCCGCCGAGCCTCGACCGCACAGCCGCGCCACGTCCGGCAGTCGGCGGAGACGACGGTCGCGGTAAACGACTATATCGACCGCATTTTGCAGTTCCGGCCTAATCCGTACATGACGGCGGCGGACTTTATTACAAGCTCGCCGCGCAATACAAGGTTTATAACAACGCGATAGCGTACCCGGTTTTCGATGAAACAGGCCGTTTGACGGCGGTCTACCCTATCAACGCACAGTATTTCGAGCTCCTCGAGTACATGGGTACGCTCTATTGCCGGTTTACCTTTGCGACCGGTGCAACGTACATTTGCGAATATTCCCGAGTTATCCACGTCCGGCGGCATTTCCTCGAGCACGATATTTTCGGTGACGGAAACAAGCCTCTCGATACCGCGCTCAAGACTGCGAACACGCTCAATCAGAGCATAAGCAAGTTTGCCGAGCTCGTCGCGGTTATCCGGGGTATTTTGAAAGTCTCAAACGCCGTCAAGACGGAGGACTTAAACCGCCGCAGAGACGACTTTATCCGGGACAATCTCCGCATGGAGAACAACGGAGCGGGCGTTATCGTCACGGACGCGAAATACGACTATACGCCTATCACAGACAAGACGACTCCTATCCCGGCGACACAACTCGCATACGTCAAAGAGGAGATTTACGACTATCTCGGCGTGTCGAAAGAAATCGTCGAGAATACCGCGACTCCGCAACAGGAACAGGCTTTTTATAGCGGCGAAATCGCCCCGTTTTTCCGCCGACTCTCGCAAGCGTTCTCAAATGTGCTCTTTAGCGAGCGGGAGTTCGGGTACGGAAACCGTATCGTCTTTTCCGCGAACTCCGTCCAGTTTGCGACGCTCCCGGAAAAGGTCACGGCGGCAAAGTTCTTGACGGAAATCGGCGCGGCGACGCTCGACCAAATCTTGACTATGTTCGATATGCCGACCATCGGCGGCGAGGAGGGGCGCGCGCCGGGTGCAGACCCTCAATATGGTAAACGCAAAACTCGCGGACAAATATCAAACCGGCACGACCGGCGGCGGAGGCAATACCCCGCCGGACGACACTACGCCGCCCGGGGAGCCGACGGGCAAAAGGAGGTTTAACGCTATGGCTATCAAACAGGGGCGCGAATATCGCGCTTTGCAGGACTTTTTAGCCTCGTCCCACGGGAGGAGAACTCGCCGGAGTACAGGGTACGCGGTACGGCTATCGTATTCAATACGCCCACGGTGCTATGGGAGTGCGACGGCGTGGAGTACAAAGGAAATTATCGACCGTCACGCTTTCGACGAGTGCGATATGTCCGACGTGATTTTCAACTACAACCACGGCGGAAAGGTCGTCGCCCGTCTCCGTAACAAAACGCTCGCCCTCAATATCGACGAGCGCGGCGTAAACATCGAGGCAGACCTCGGCGGCACGACCGCCGGGCGCGCTTTACGAGGAAATCGACGGCGGGTACGTCGATAAAATGTCCTTTCTTTCACGGTGCGCGAGGCGAAATACGACTCCGTTACCCATACCCGCACTATCACAAAGGTCAAGCTATACGACGTGTCGGCGGTGGATATTCCCGCCTATAATGACACGTCTATTTCGGCTCGGAGCTTTTTCGAGGAGGAGCACTCGAAAGAGCTTGCGGCTTTGGAGCAAGCCCGGAGACGGAAGAAACTCGTAGCTTTGACATACTAACCAACCACACAACAACTATCATTTTGGAGGTAAATTATGAACATCGAAAAGAGACGCGCAGAAATCGCCGCCCGCAAAGCTGAAATCCGTAAGCTCATTGAGGGCGACAGCGAGAACAAGCTCAACATGGACGACCTCGAGAAAGAGCTCCGCGAGCTCAACGAGGAGGACGAGAAGCTCGAAAATAGACAGGCTATCGAGCGTATGCTCAACGGCGGCGCGGCTCCGGCCTCTCCCGCCGCTTTCAACAATCCGTTGCTCGTTCCGCCAATCAGCCCGCGCCGGAGAGCACCGAAAAGCTCTATCGCTCCGCATGGCTCAAGACCTTGCAGGGTAAGCCGCTGACCGACGACGAAAAGCGCGCATACTCCACGGCGTCCGGCCCGGCCTCCCCATTATCCCGGAGACGACCGCAAATCAGATTATCAAGAAAATGTACGAGGTCGCGCCGATTTTGCAGAGATGCAAGATTTTCCACGTCCCCGGCAATTTCAAGTTCGCTATCGAGGGTACGAATAGCGAGGCCGCTCTCCACACCGAGAACGCCGACATTACCGCCGCGAGCGACTCCTCGGCTCCGTCTCTCTGACCGGCTACGAAATCGTGAAGCTCGTCAAAGCCTCCCGTGCTTGCTCCGAAATGGCGCTTTCCGCGTTCGAGAGCTATATCGTCGAGGTTATCGCCGAGAGCGTCGCCCGCCGCATTGAAAAGTACAGGTTCACCGGCACGGGCCCAACCAGGCCGGCGGCGTTAAGACCGCCGGTAAGGGCGCAAGCGGCGCGTACACCGACGACACCGACCAGATTACCGTAGCAAAGACGGCCTCTCTCACCGAGGCGAATGTTATCGCGCTTTACGGTCTGCTGGGTGACGGCTACGAGCGTAACGCCGTTTGGTGCATGAACAAGGCGACGTTCTTCTCTGATTTCTTCCCGCTGATGAACAAGAGCAGGAACAATGTCGTTGAGTTCGCAAACGGAAAGTATTACATCATGGGCGCAGAGGTCTACTTTACCGGCTCTCTTGCCGCACATGAGGCGTATCTCGGCGACTTCTCTTACATCATCGGCAACTATTCGCAGGATATTACCGTCGTCCGCTCCGAGCACTCCGGCCTCGCTACGAACAGCATCGACTACCTCGGCGCTTGCGTGTTCGACTCTAAGCCGGTCGCGGGCTTCGGCGCGTTCGTGCATCTTGCCAAGGCTACGGCCTAATGAGGAGGGCTCGAAATGGCAGTCGGTGACGAATATCTCGCCTCCGTCCGCCATAGCGTGAGACTTTCCTCCACCGTCCACGACGGGGAATTGACCGACCTCATTAACGCCGCTCGAGCCGACCTTGTGCTCGGCGGCGTTCTTGAGGCAAAAGCGAACGACGAGAGCGACCCGCTTATCAAAAAAGCGGTGACGACCTACGTCAAGGCCGAGTTCGGGCTCGATAACGAGGACGCGGACAGGCTCCGCGCCTCGTACAAGGAACAGCGGAACGGCCTCACGCTCTCGGACTCCCTATATCGCGGCGGAGGAGGGATAGCTCATGTACTGGCGCGACGTTGTGACGCTCAAGGCCGTTACGGAGGGCGCGACGCGGACGGGTATCCGAAAGAGAAAATCACGGAGACGACCGTTTTCGCCGACGTGTCCAGCACCAAGCGGAGCGAGTTCTACGCCGCCCGGCAAGCGGGTATCTCGCTCGCGCTGACGGTAAAAGCTCCGCGCCGCCGACTATAACGGTCAAGAGCGGCTCTCCTTTGAGGGCAAAGAGTACAAGGTCGAGCGCGCATACACGGAGGCGCGGGAATACTACGAGCTTAATTGCTCCGAGTTTAGGGAGGCGAGCGAATGAACGTAAACGCTCTTTTTAGTGGGTACGCTCGATAGTCTCCTCCCTACCGCTGACGGCGTGTATAAAGGCGCGGCGACCGAGTATATCGTTTTCAACTATACCGAACTCCCGGCGGACTTCGCAGACGACGACGCGGCACATTACCGCTATCTCGTGCAAGTCCACCTATACGCGCCGCTCGAGAAGAATACCCGCACATACCGGCGGGAAATCTCTCGGCGGCTCGTGGCGGCGGGCTTTACCCGTCCGACGGTGACTCCGGCCTCCGATAAAAACGGACAGCATTACGCCTTTGAGTGCGAAATCGCGGGGGAGGCATTGACGATGGCTAATCTATCCACGAGCGGGCTCGAGGAGCTCGTCGGCGGCTTCGACGCTATCGCAGAAATCCCCGACGAGGTAGTGCTCGAAATGCTCGTCGCGGAGGCGGAAGTTATCGCCCCGGCGCAGGAGGCCGAGGCGCGCGCTCTGCTCTCGGCAAGTACAGCACCGGCGAGACGGCGCAAAGCATTTCCTACGATAAAAAGCTCAAGAAAACAGCGGACGGACGAGCAATCTACGTTTACCCGAAAGGCACTCGGCGACACGGCAACAAGCGCCGCGCCGCCGAGGTCGCTTTCGTGGACGAGTTCGGAAAACACGGACAGCCCGCCCGCCCATTCATCCAAACAGCAAACGAGAAAGCGGCAGACCGGGCAATCGACGCGGCGGCTCTCGAGTGTACGACGACTTTCTCAAATCGAAAAACTTTTAGGAGGTTTTATTATGGCACAGTTTGGCGCAAAGCGTCCTATCTTCGCCCCGACGAAAACCACGCCGGAGGGCGCGCTCCCTACCTACGATTACGAGAAAGTCGTAACCGTGGGTAAGCTCGTCAAGGCTGACCTCACCGTTACGAACGCATCCGGCGAGCTCTACGCCGACGACGCGCTCGCCGAAAAAGGTCGATATGTTCGCCTCCGGCTCTCTTGCGCTGGAAACGGACGACAAGACGGACGAGGTACACGCCGCTATTCACGGCGCGACCAAGGATACGCAGTCGAGCGAGGTCACGGACTCCGACGGAGACGTAGCTCCTCGCGGTGGCCTTTGCTATTACAAGGTCATTATTCGCGGCGGAGTCCGCTATTTCAAGGGCGTGTTTCATCCGCTTGTCAAGGCCATTCTCGGCAACGACGGCGCGGCGACAAAGGGCTCCTCTATCACGTTCGGCACGAGCGCGACGACTTTACCGTGTTCCGTTGCAACTCTGGCGCATGGCGCATCACGAAAGAGTTCACCTGGAAAGCGAGTGTATCGCGTGGTGCGATACCAAGCTCGGCAAGAACACGGGCTAATATCTACACACGACGGGAGGCGAGCGAGAACGGCTCGCCTCCCGCTTTGGTAATTGGAGGGTAAAGGCATGAAAGCGGCAAAAATGACGGTCGCGGGCGTGACGTATTACCTCGTTTTCGACGGCGAGGCTATGTTCGCGCTCCGAGACATTTACGGCGGGACACAACTCGCACTCGAGGCAATAGAGCAGGATACCCGCGAGAGCTTCGCGGCGACGTGTGCTATCGCGGCGGTACTGGCAGAGCGCGGAGAGCTCCTCCGTCGGCGGCTCGGATACGACCCGGCGCTATCCCGGAAAAAGGACGATTTTCTCCTCATGGTGAGGCCGTTTGAAATCGTGACGCTCAAGCGCGCAATTATGACGGCTATCGAGCTCGGCTATGGTCGAGAGGTAACGAGCCCGGCGGCGACGAAATCGACGAGGGGCTCGCGGAACTTAATCAAAAAAACAAGATAAGGCGGGCGGAATACTACCGTATCGCCGTTCTTTGCGGAGTCTCCCCGGGGAGGCTTTTTTATGGCTCCCGGAGAGGTTTTCGACCTTTGGGAGCTATACCTATCCGCACACGGTAAGAACAGAGGCGAGGAGGGCGTGTAATGGCAAACCGTGAGATAAAAACGAAAGTCGCTATCGACGGCGAAAAAGAATACAAGGAGTCTCTCAAAAACATTAAACTCCGCCCTCGGAACGCTTAAATCGGAATTAAAGCTCGTAGAGAGTCAATACGCGGGACAGGCGAACAGCTACGCGGCTTTGAGCGCGAAAGGCGACGTACTCTCCCGTATGTACGACCAACAGAAAGAAAAGGTCAAGGCGGCGGCGGAACAGCTCGAGAAAGCAAAAAAAGCTCAATCGGACTACGCCGAAAAAGTCTCCTCCGCGCAATCCGAGATTTCGCGTTGCGAGGCCGCTCTCGCCGCGCTCGGCGACGAGACGGGCGACACGACCGAGGCGCAAGCCAAGCTCACGGCGGAGCTCGAAAAGGCAAAAGGGAGAGCTCTCCGCCGCTGAAAAAGGGGTACGAGTCTACGACTCGCTCCGTCAATTCCTATCAAACACAGGTAAATAACGCCGAGACGGAGCTTAACAAGCTCGGCTCGGAACTCGATAAAAACGCCTCCTATATGGACGAGGCCGCGAAATCCTCCGACGGGTGCGCCGAGTCTATCGACGAATACGGGAAAGAGGTCAAAAAAGGCCGGAGAGGACTCCGAGGAGGCCGGGAAGAAGTTCGACAAGGTAAAGACTGCCGCGACCGCACTCGGAACAGCGGCGGCGGCGGCAACGGCGGCGCTCGCGGCGGCGGCGGTCAAGCTCGGGACGGAGGTTATCAGCGCATACGCTGATTATGAGCAGTTAGTCGGCGGCGTTGAGACGCTCTTTAAGGATAGCTCCGGTAAGGTAATGGAGTATGCGAACGACGCATACAAGACCGCCGGGCTTTCCGCTAACGAGTACATGGAAACCGTGACGGGCTTTTCTGCGAGCCTCATTTCCTCCCTCGGCGGAGACACGGAGAAAGCCGCCGAGTATGCGAACATGGCAATTACGGATATGTCCGATAACGCCAACAAAATGGGCTCGGACATGGCCTCCATTCAGAACGCATACTCCGGCTTTGCAAAGCAGAACTATACAATGCTCGATAACCTCAAGCTCGGGTATGGCGGTACGAAAGAGGAAATGCAAAGGCTCCTCGAGGACGCGGAGAAGCTCTCCGGCGTAAAGTACGATATTTCGAGCTACTCGGACATTATCGACGCTATTCACGTTATCCAGACGGAAATGGACATTACGGGGACGACGGCGAAAGAGGCGGAGGCGACTATCTCCGGCTCTATCGGTATGCTGAAATCCTCGTTTCAAAACCTCATTACCGGCCTCGGCGACGCAGACGCAGACATAGACAAGCTATGCGATAACGTCGTAAACTCCTTTAATTCCGTCGTCAAGAACATTACGCCGGTCGTTAGAAACCTCGCAAAAACCGTCCCGAACGCATTAGAGGGCATCCTCGACGCTATCGCGCCTCTCCTGCCGGAACTCCTCGAAATGGGAGTCGGGCTCTTTGAGGCGCTCTTGAGCGGGTTTACATCGGTGCTCCCGGAGCTTATGAACACGGCGGCCTCGCTCGTAACAACGCTCGTACAAGGCATTATCGAGGCTTTGCCGCTCGTCGTAGAGGCGGCGGCACAGTTCATTACAACGCTCGTGCAGGGTATCGCGGAGGCACTACCGACGCTCATTCCGGCGGCGGTGGAGACGGTGACGACCATTGTATCGACGCTTATCGAGAATATACCCTTGCTTATCGACGCGGCGCTCCAACTCATACAGGGGCTCGCGGAGGGCGTTCCCGAGGCTATCCCGGTGCTCCTCGAGGCTTTGCCGGAGCTTATCGAGAGCCTCGTAACGACGCTCCTCGACGCTATCCCGCAAATCATCGAGACGGGAGTCGAACTTTTTAACCGCCCTTGTGGAAAACCTCCCGGAAATCATTACGACGATATGCGAGGTTTTGCCGCAAATCATCGAGAGCACTATCTCGACGCTCCTCGACCATTTGCCGGAAATCGTAGAGGCGGGCGTAAAGCTCTTGACGGCGCTTATTACCAACCTCCCGCAAATCATTTTGACGATAGTACAGGCGCTCCCGCAAATTATCACGGCGGTAATTAACGCCCTCGTGAACAATATACCGAAAATCATCGAGACGGGCGTAAAGCTCTTGACTGCCCTCATTACCAACCTCCCGCAGATTATCGCCGAAATCGTCCGCGCTATGCCGCAGATTATTACCGGCATCGTGAACGCGCTCGGCGAGGGCGTGTCGCAGGTCGCAGAAGTCGGCGCAAACCTCGTCCGGGGCTTGTGGGACGGCATCCAGTCGCTCGCCGGGTGGCTTTGGGATAAAGTGTCGGGTGGATTTCCTCCATTTGGGACGGCATTACGGACTTTTTCGGCATCCACTCCCCGAGTACGCAAATGGCATGGGTGGGCGAAATGCTCGTCGAGGGACTCGCCGGAGCCGTGGACAAGGACGGCAAAAAGGCGGTAAACGCTATCGGCGGCATGAGCGAGCAGATGCTCGCCGAGGTAGACTCCGGGCTCGCGGCGGTAAACGCCCGCCTCACAAGTCAAATCGGGGAAATCGAAACGGGCTTTTCCGCAAAGGCGACCGTCGAGGCCGTCTCCGCATCTGTCCCGGCGGACTTGACCGGGCGCGGCGGCGGTGCGACGACCTCCGGCGGCGGAGATACAAACGTCGTAAATCACTTTCATATCGCGGAGCTCGTCGTCCGTGAGGAGGCGGACGTTAAGAAAATCTCCGCGAGCTCTACAATATGCAGAAATCGAAAACGCGGAGCAAGGGGGTATCTATGGCGTGAGCATGGGTTTTATTTTCAACAACAAGCATAGCGGGGATATGGGAGTCGTATTCAAGTCCACCGACCGAACGCTCCTCCCCGCGAAACGGGTAACGCAATACACGATACCCGGCAAGAGCGGCACATACGACATAGAGGACGGTTACGAAAACCGAGAAATCGTATGCAAGGTCGCTTTCGTCGGCGAGGGCTACCATTACGCGGGCGTGAGAACGCGAGCGCGCGCCGTGGCGGAATGGCTCTCCGGCGAGGGCTTGCTCGTATTTGACGACGAGCCCGAAAAGGCGTACTCCGCAAAGGTCGTCGGCGGTATCTCTATCGAGCAAATCGCCGTTACGGGGACGTGCGAGGTACGTTTCTTGTGTAAGCCGTTCGCCGAGTCCTTGCGATACAATCAGCAGGACGTGAAATCCGTCTCTGCCTCACACGGAGGCGGTCAACGTCCGAGGGACGCAGGAAACGGACGGCTTAATCTATATCACGGCGCGCGGTAATATCCAAACGCTGACGATAACACGGCTCAAGGTAAATTAAAAATTAGGAGGTTTCTACTATGAGCGCATTATCTAACGTCCACGCATCCACTCTCTTGAATACGTCCTTGCGGAGCGGGACGTACTACCTCGCTCTTTTCCTCACCGACCCGACGGCGAGCGGAACGGGTACGGAGGTATCCGGCGGCGGATACGCGAGAAAGATTATCAACTTTAGCGCGCCGTCCCTCGTGTCCGGCAAAGAACAGGTTTCCAACTCCCGCCGCCGTTGACTTCGGCACTCTGACGGCAGACCTCGGCACGGTGGCCTATTGGGGCATCTATGACGCGCTGACGGCGGGCAATTTGCTTTTGGTACGGCTCCTTTACCCGGAGCAAGAACGTACTCAACGGCGACGCTATCACGGTATCGGCGGGGGCTATCGTTTGCACTTTGGCATAACGAGGAGGCGAGCAAATGTATAACCGCACTCCGTACAATAAGACGACGTACAACCGAACAACGTCCATTGTGTTCGAGTGGCTCGCTACGGCGAACGCGGAGACGGATACCTCGGCGACGCTGAAAATCATTCGATACCTCGACGGCTCGGCGGCGGCGGTCGCTACCGCGTCCGGCGTGTTCGTCCGCGTCCTCCTCCCCCTCCGCGCTTGCGGAGGCGGAGGCCGGGAGCGTCGGCGACTATATCCGCACTCTCTTTTTCTCCGCGCTTGCGGAGGCCGTAGCAACGGCGAGCGGTACGGGCGTTTCGACCTACGGCTCCGTCACTATGGTAATTGAGGGCGTGAACATGGTCGCCGGAGACGAGCTTATTATCGACACGGAGCACATGACCGTAACGCTCAACGGCGCGAACATCATCGACCGCGTGAGCGACGATAGCGCATTTTTCAAGCTCCAACCGGGCGAGAACGATATTATCGTCGAGGGCGGCACGACCGCAGACGTTAAAATCTTGTGGAAAGATAGGTGGTTATAATGGCAAAGCCGCAGATTTTCAACCGCGATATGAAGCGGCTCGCCTATCTCGACAACGCCCTCGCCGTCGGCTACGGCCTCGAGACTAACTCCCTATGGACGGCGACCTTTACGCTCCCGGCGGACGACCCGAAAACGCCTATTGTTCGCCGCTGAACTATGTCGAGATTTTCGACGGCGACGAGCGTATCGACCTTTTCCGCATCATTGGGAGGATTTGGAGCGGAGCAACGGCGCGACCTGCTATTACAACTGCGAGCACGTCCTCGCTACGCTCCTCTCCGACGTTCTCTTTCAGTATCATCAATGCGGCGGCTCCGGCGTAAAGACCGCCGACGTTCTCAATTACATTCTCGCCCGGCAGACCCGGCAAAACTGGAAGCTCGGCGACTGCGATTTCAAACGCTATTTTGAATATAATTGGGAAAACTCGACGCTCCTCGCGGCGCTTTTCGCCGTGCCGGAGTGCTTCGACGGTGAATACCTTTGGTCGTGGGATACGACCGTCTACCCGTGGACGCTCTCGCTCACCGCGCCGACGGAGGCACTCAAAAGCGAAATCCGATACGCAAAGAATATGACGAACATCAAAAAGACGACGGACGCGACCAGTATCGCAAAACCGCGTCTATGCGCTCGGATACGGCGGGGGTGTAAACCAACTCACGATAGAGTCTGTAAACGGCGGCGTTCCCTTTACGTCGAGGACACTTTTGAGCATCGAGCGATACGGCTTGTGTTCGACTATCCTCGTAGACTCGCGGTATCAAGTGGCGGAAAACCTCAAGGCATACGCCGAGCAGATACTCGCCGGGCTCAAGGAGCCGTATGTGAGCTATGAAATCGGCGCTATCGACCTCCACCGGCTGACCGGCGACAAGTTCTCAAGTTCCGCCCGGGCGAAATCGTCCGCGTCGTGGACGAGGCCGACGGAATTAACCTCCGTACCCGCATCGTCCGCGTTGAGAAAGCGGATGCAGAGGGCGACCCGGGAAACGTCACGGTAACGATTGCCAACAAGACGCAGGATATAGCCGGGAGCATTTCCGACTTGCAGAGCCGCGCCCTCATTTCCGAGAACGCATACGCACAGGGCGCGACCAACCAACAAATCTATAATTTCTCGGATAACGCCGACGCAACGCATCCGGCGAAACTGCAACTCTATATCTCCGACTCGGTGGTACGCATTAACAAAATGCTCCTCAATATCGAGTTCGAGGCGTTCCGGGCGTATGAGAAAGCTATCGGCGGCGGCGGTGGACAAACGACCTCCGGCGGCGGCGGGCAGACAACGAGCTCCGGCGGCGGCTCTACGACCCTCCTCCGGCGGCGGGCAGACCACGAGCGCGGGCGGCGGGCAAACGTCCAGCGCGACGGCGCTCGAGTCCTCGAACGTGCTCCCGAGTGAGACGAACGGACAGGCCGTACATAACCACGGCATTTCTCAACACGCCCGCCTTGCAACGACCAACGACGGGAAAACCGTTGACGGATACGAGACGTTCATTTGGTCGGGCGCGCATACGCATCCGTCGCACACGCACAGGATTTCCGCACATACACACGAGGTCTACGACCATACGCACACGGTAAGGGCGCACACGCATACGGTGAAAGACCATACCCACACCGTAAAGACCATACCCACGCTATCGAGTTCGGCATCTACGAGGGACAACGCGCCTCGAAAGCGACTATCAAGGTAGACGGCAAAGAGATACCCGCGCCGTCCTCGTATAGCAATATCGACATTGTGAAGTATCTCGCCACGGACTCGAGCGGCAAGATACGCCGTAACTCGTGGCACTCGATAGAGATACTCCCCGATAACATGAGTCGTATCGTGGGCGCGGTATTCGCTCAAACATTCTGTAATTCTCGCGGCGGCGGGGACTACTAAAAGGAGGAAAGAATATGTCCGAATTAGTGACAATGTACCCGGCGCAAGCCAACTCCCCGGAGACTTCGCTCTCCGGCGCGCTGACGGCGGCGGGTACGACCGTAAACGTCGTTGACGGGTCCGTACTGCCGGAGGCTCCGAACTTGCTCACGATTGGAGCGGACGGCTCCACGGCGGAAACGGTGCTTATGACCGCAAAGAACGGGAACGTGCTCACCGTCACGCGAGCGCAGAACGGCACGACCGCCCGGGCATGGTCGGCGGGCGACGTTATCGCCCGATATTTCACGGCGGCAGACCAAACCGCCATGCAGGAAAATATTAAGAAGCTCAACGAGGGCAAGGCCGAGAAAGCCGCCTCACCGACGGCGGGCAACTTCGCCGGGCTCGATGCAAGCGGCAATCCGACCGACAGCGGGAAAAAGCCGGGCGACTTCGCCGCCGCGAGCCATACCCACACAGGAAAGGCGGACAAAGTAAAGAACGTCACGGCGGGACACTTCGCCGGGCTCGACTCCTCCGGCAATCTGACCGACAGCGGCAAAAAGCCGGGCGACTTCGCCGCCGCGAGCCATACCCACACGGACAAGGCGGACAAGGTAAAGAGCGCCACGGCGGGACACTTTGCCGGGCTCGACGCAAACGGAAACCTCACCGACAGCGGGAAGAAAGCGAGCGACTTTGCCAACGCCTCCCACGCTCACGCGGGATACGCCGAGGTAAAGATTTTCTCCGGCGTGTCCGTCGCCGCCTCTGCATGGGTGAGCGACAGCACATACGCGGCGTATCCCTATGCCGCCTCTATCGCCTGCCCGGCGTGACGGCGAGCCACGTCCCCGAGGTCGTGTTCGGTGCGACAGAGGCCGCGAGCGGAAACTTTGCGCCGGTCGCTCTCTCCGGGAGCGGGACGGTCAAAATCTACGCCGCGACAAAGCCGACGGCGGCTATCACGGTGCAGAGCATTACTTGTATTAAGGCGGTGAGTTAAAAAATGATTGGTAGAACAAACGCAGTCAGCAAGCCCGGAGTCGAGCTCTCCCTCGTGGTATCCGTTACGAGCGGAGCGGCGGTCACGGCGACAAAGGGCTCGAAAACGATAAACGGCACGGCGGCGGGCGGCTCTTGCGTCCGCTCTTGCCGGAGGCCGGTACATGGAGTGTAAAGGCCACACTCAACGGGCAAACGTCCGACACGAAAAACGTCTCCGTCGTCGATAGCTACGCGGTGGCGCTGACATTCTTTTCCGCGACGATTACCGTCAACGTAGACTCCGGCGCATCCGTCACGCTGAAAAAGGGCGGGACGACAATCGCCACAAAGACGAGCAACGGACGGCGGTTTTCACCGTCACGGAGACGGGGGCGTACACGGTCACGGCAACAAAGAACGGGCAGACGACGAGCGGCTCGGTCAATGTCGTTTCCTCCGCGACCTCCTACTCGCTGACGCTCTTTCGTGAGCTCTACGCTCAACAATAACGAGTGGAGCGTTATCAAGTCCGTTTCCGACGCGGGACAGGGCGCGAACTATTGGAGCATCGGCGACCGAAAGGCCGTAACGCTTAACGGTACAGTCGGAAAACTCTCTCTCGAATGTCACGACCTACGCTTTCATTATCGGCTTTAACCATAACGCAAGCGTCGAGGGCGCAAACCGCATCCATTTTCAGCTTGCAAAGACCGCGCTCTCCGGCGGTACGGACGTTTGCCTCTGCGATAGTTCCTATAACTCGACCGTTTCGACAACCGGCTATTTCTCCATGAACAGCAGTCGAACGAACTCCGGCGGATGGAAAAGCTCGCAAATGCGTACCGCTATTTGCGGGACGAGCCTCTCGAGCTATTCCGGGACGATTATCGCAGTCATTCCGGCGGCGCCCGTGCCGTCCTCAAGTCCGTTACCAAGTACACGGACAACACCGGCGGCGGAAGTACGGCGGCGAGCGCGGTCACGGCGACGACGGATTACTTTTTTCCTCCTCTCGGAGTTCGAGGTTTTCGGGAGCATTTCGAGACGCGAACTCGAACGAGGCGAGCAAGCAAGCGCAGTACGCCTATTATTCCGCCGGGAATAGCAAAATCAAGTACAAGCACGACGGCACGACGACCGCCGCTTTTGGTGGCTCCGTTCGCCTTATTCGAGCACCTCCGGCAGTTTTCGTGTATGTGAACACCGACGGCACAGTCAACGCCAGCACCGCGTACTTTTCCCTCGGCTTCGCGCCCGGCTTTTGCGTATAATTCGGAAATCGAGACTTGCGCCCTCAATGGGCGCATAGTCGGCGAGGAGGAAAGAAAATGTCCGTACCAAAATCAAGACGCGGCGAAAGCCCGGCGGAGTATATCAACCTCGCCCGCGAGATTTATGTTTTCACATACAACCGCGTCCGCATCCTGCCGAAAAAGCTACACCTTTTATTTTTCCTTGCCGCTCTACAACGCGGCGCGAGAGGCTTATCGCATGATAAAGACGGCAAACCTCATTTACGTTGACGAGAAAGCGCACGAGGAGATACGCCGCCGGAATATCCAGCGGCGGAAAGAGTATTACGAGACGGCACAGGGTTATTATAACTCGATGCTCGACGTACTCGACCTCGCGTATCTGACCGTCAACCATGAGAAGATACCGCCGAACGTCCTCAAAGAGTGGGTAAAGCTCATTACGGACGAGCTCTCGCAAATCTCTTAAAATCAAACGGAGCGATAAGGCGCGAGCTTAATCCTCCGCGTGATTAGGTTATATTCCGTATCGCCGCTAATTGGTGGCTCCGTTCTCCGAATGCGAGCAACTCCAACAATTTCGTGAATGTGAACACCGACGGGACAGTCAACAACAACAACGCGAACTATTCCCTCGGCTTCGCGCCCGGATTTTATATCAACACGGGCAGACCGAATAACTCCTCACGGAGCGAAAGCAGTCCCCATATAAAAGGGGAATATAACCTCTCTGACGGCCTCGCGCCGTCGGACAAACATATACCGCGATACGGTTAGCCGGACGCTCCTTGCATGGGTGCGGAGTGCGTGTTTTCCGTGCTTTCATGGCTCGCCGTTACGCATTTTAGACAACACGCCGAGAAAGAAATGTACGAGGTATTTTTTATCTTATGAACAGCGCAGAACGACGCGAGGCACGGTATCAGCGTCGCAAGGCCGCACGAATGAAAAAGAAAGCCGCCGCGCTCCGGGAGTACGGAGATTTCGAGACGGTTTTCTCATTCGAGCGGCTCTATGAGAGCTACCGCGCCTCCGTCCGTGGCGTTGGGTGGAAAGCGAGCACACAGCGATACAAAGCCGCCTCGCTTGCCAACGTCACAAAGACACACGAGGAATTGATAGCCGGGAGATACCACTCCAAGGGCTTTTTACGAGTTCGATATTGTGGAGCGGGGAAAGCCGAGGCATATTCGAGCGTCCATATCTCCGAGCGCGTCGTACAACGGTGCTTATGCGATTACTGCCTCGTGCCGATGCTCTCCCGGTCGTTCATTTACGACAACGGAGCGAGCTTGCGCGGCAAAGGGTACGATTTCGCCGTATCCCGGGTGACGCACTTTCTCGCGGAGCATTACAGAAAACACGGGCGGGAGGGCTACGTCCTCGTATTCGATTTTTCAAAGTATTTCGATACGGCACAGCATGAGCCCGTTTTTCGAGAGCTCGAGCGGAGCGGCATCGACGACCGCCTCGTCGCGCTCTCGAAATATTTTATTCAGAACTTCGGCGACGTGGGGCTCGGCCTCGGGAGCCAAGTCTCACAGATTGCCGCGCTCGCCCTGCCGAACAGGATAGACCACTATATCAAGGACGTGCTCGGCATGAAGTATTACGCTCGCTATATGGACGACGGGTGTATCATCAGCGAGTCAAAGGCAGAGCTCGAGATTTGCCTCCGAGCTCCGGCGGCTATGCGCCGAGCACGGTATCCGCCTCAATCCGAAAAAGACGCAGATTATCAAGCTCACGCGCGGCTTTACATTCGTCAAGGTGCGCTTTCGATATGGCGCAAACGGGAAAGTCGTCCGCCGGGCAACGTACAAGGGTATCCGGCACATGAGGGCAAAGCTACGCATTTTCCGGCGTTGGGTGGACTCCGGCAGAATGACGGCGGCGGACGTGGAAACGTCCCCCGTATCATGGCGGGGACACATGAAAAGATTTCACTCGTACCACATGGAGCAGACCGTCGAGCGGCTCTATCGAGAATTATTCAAGGGAGGATAAAGCTATGGAATATATCGTCTATCGGCGCTTTAAGGCCGAGGGCATCGACGGAGCCTTTAACCTCCGATACGGGACGACCGTAACGGAGCGGGGCGGCTTTCTCTTTGCCGCCGACGGGCGGCGGATTTGCGCCGTCACGTCTGAAAACGGGTGGGAGCATTTCAGACCGAACACGCCGGAGGGCGCATATCGTCAAAAGATGCTCGACGGCCTCTATCGCTTTTACGGCAAGCACGAGGGCGCGTCGGACTTCGACCCGGAGAAATGGGCGGGAGCGGAAAATCTGTACTGGAAAAACCTCCTCCGCACGATGAACACGCAGGAGCTCGAGGGGTTTTAAAAAGCGGCTCGGAGAGCTGCCGAAAATGGAGGGATAACGTATGTATGCAATCAAAGCGGTGGAGAGGTCGTCGGCTATTCCGATAGCCTCGTGTATATCCGCTTGCACGAAAACGGGTGCTATGTCCCGTGTGACGCGGCGGAGGCCGAGGGCTTTTTTGCGTCAAGACTGCAATCGACCGCACAGACGAGGAGACGAACGAGACGACAACCTATCTCGAGGACTTCGTTTACGCCCTCGCCGACGGCGGGCTCCTCGGTATCGAGCCGGTCGGCTCCGTGGAAGTCGTGAGCGGTACGCTCATGCTTGCCGAGAATGATAAAGTTCTCGATATTCTGTTAGGGGTGCGGCGGAATGATTACCGTTGAAAAGGCGAAAAAGCTCCGGGCAATCATCGAGTGGGCAGTCGCCGCGCTCGAGCTCGACAACGAGGCCGCGCTTGAGTGCGTCGAGCTTTTCCCGGCATGGGAGAACGGCAAGGCGTACACCGTCGAGACAAGAGTACAATACGGCGGAAAGCTCTATCGGTGCGTACAAGCGCACACGTCGCAAAACGACTGGACTCCGCCGGTCGCCGCCCTCTTTGGAGCGGCGTAACAGTAGACCCGGCAACCGGCTATGACGAATGGAAACAGCCGACCGGCGCTCACGACGCATACAAAAAAAGGGCGACCGCGTTCTCTTTAACGGCTCCGTGTATGAGAGCCTTATCGACGGAAACGCATACTCCCCCGACGGCGTACCCGGCGGGGTGGAAGCTCATCGAATGAGCGCGGCGGTCTACACGGTCGAGCTCGACGGCAAAATCATAGCGCGGCGGGAGTCCCTCTTGTGGGTGAGGCTTGACGCTCCCGGCCTCTATGTCGTATGCACGGAGGCAGAGGGCGAGGGCGTTATCGTTGACGGGGAGATTTACCACGTTCGGGGGTGTCCCGTATTGCCGGGAAAGCAGACAGTTAAACTCGATTATTACGAATTATAACGGAGGTTAAGAATGGACTATGTAGGAGCGATTATAGGAGTCCTCGGGACTATCCTCGGCGGCGTGTTAAGCTATGCCGCTTTTCATAGGAACTCGAAAAAGGACAGCGAGAGCGAGGGCAAAGAGGCCGGAACAATGTTGACCGAAATCGGGTACATTAAAGGCGGCATCGACCGTATCGAGCGCAAGCAGGACGCACAGGACGCGCGCTATATCAGCATGGCGGAGCGTATGTCGGCGGTGGAGAGCTCGGCAAAGTCGGCACATCATCGTATCGACAGGCTCGAGGGGCGCGAGGTGCGGGAGGACGGATAATGTCCGCCCGCAAAGGCGCGGCGCGGCGGCGGAAGTTCAAAAAATGGGCGCTCGAGGTATGGAGCTTTGCAAAGGGGTATCTCTCCTTTTCAAAGCTCCTCGTTTATGCCGTCCTCTATATCGACTACAAATCGACCATGACGACGCTCGACCTCTGCCGGATTTCCGTAGCCAACAACTACACCGGCTCGCTCCCATATTTGACCGCCCTTATCGCCTTTTTACAGGCCGCGACCGCTACCGTGCTCTCGTTCTCGCTCAATAAGAGCAAGGCCGAGAACACGACCGGCGGAATTACATACGACACGGCAACAAAACGAGATTGCTAAAGGAGGTAGCAAAATGAAAGAAATCATCGTAAAGCGGCTCGGAGCTCTCTTGAGCGTAAAGAGCCTCGTCACGCTCTTGCTCTCCGGGGTATTCGCGTACCTCGCCATTACCGGGCAGACGAGTCAAGAGTTTATGACGGTCTACACGGTCGTTATCGCGTTCTATTTCGGAACGCAGACGCAGAAAATCAGCGACGCGGTAGAAAAGACCACAAAGGAGGGCTAAACCGTGACGGAGCAACAGGTACGCGAGCTCGTCGTATCGACGGCGAGGGCGTGGCTCGGGAAGAACGAGCGGGACGGCTCTCACCGGGAAATTATCGACCTTTACAACGCACACAAGCCGCTCGCCCGGGGATACGCCGTCAAGTACACGGACGCATGGTGCGCGACGTTCGTCTCCGCCGTCGCTATCAAATGCGGACTCTCGGACATTATGCCACTTGAGTGCGGGTGCGAGGCTATGATTTCCCTCTATCGCTCTCATGCGGTGAGCCGCTGGGAGGAGGACGAGAGTATCACGCCACAGCCCGGCGACGTGGTTTTCTATGACTGGCAGGACTCCGGCTCCGGCGACGACCGGGGAGCCGCCGACCATGTGGGCATTGTATCCAGCGTGAGCGGGCGCGTCCTCAAGGTCATTGAGGGCAATTTCTCGAATAGCGTCAAGGAGCGGACGCTCGAGGTAAACGGAAAGTATCTCCGGGGCTTGGCCTCCCGGCGTACTACACCAAAACGGACAACAAGGAGGATTTCGACATGGATATTAACGAGGCAAGAAAGCAACTGACCTCTTGCGCCGATACCGGCGACACGCCCTCCGCATGGGCGAAAGAAGCGGCGGAATACTGCAAGCGCAAGGGCATTTTCAACGGCGACGGAGCCGGTAATTTCGGATGGCAACAGCCGATTACCCGCGAGGCCGTCGCTTGCATCATCTACCGCGCACTCGAGGCGGCGGGCGCTCTCGGCAATCTTTCCGACGTATAATCGTGCAGAAAAAAGCGGGCGGGGCTCTATGGCCTCGCCCGCTTTTTTTGTTACGCTTTTAGTGCTTTATGTGCGTTATTTTTCCTTTAATGCACGTATATAGCTTTTTTGTTCCGATTGCCGCATACTTGAACATGAGATAACAGCCGTAGAGCAGACCGTAGAGCATCCACCCGCAAGCCAACACGGAATACCAACAGAAATAGAAACAGCCGACGAGCACCAGCACGAAAAGGAAATACCAGCAATTACGCCGGGTAAGCCGGAGGCCGACTCGAGCCGGAAACCGCTCATTGACTTTAGGCGCTTAGGAGAAATTGACAAACATAGCTCACCGCCTCCCGCTTTCGCTTTCAGATACGGCACGAGCCCCCATGCGACCAGCGCGCCGCCGATAACGAGCCCGCACACTTAAAAAGAGGAGATATTCCCTTGTACGGCGAGCGAGACGGCGGCGAACAGGAACAGAACACCGACGACAATCTTTACGAGCATAGCGGCTTTGATTGCCGCATACCCGTAACGCGCTCGCGCTCGTCGGCCTCGGCCTTGCGCTCCTCCGCCTTGCGAGCTTTTTCTCTATCCGCCTGCTCGGACTTCTGTTTATCGACACAATGCTTGCAGACGTAGCGCCGGGACTCGGGATAATAAGCGCCGCCCTCGTTCGCGTCGAACTGCCTCCCGCACTTCACGCAAGTCTAACAATATGCTTTTTTCATGGTATGAGTAACTCCCTCCTATTTTTTCGGTCTGCTGACCTTTAACACAATTATGCGTTGTGTATGTGCTAAAGTCAAGAAAAATGCAGACTATTAACACACGGGAGGCGAGAGCTTGCGGATATATGATTTTGAGGGAAAGAAGAATATAAGCGGCGAGCGCATCCGCGAGGCACGGCTAAAGCTCCGGCTCTCACAAAGCGACCTCGCGGCGCGGGTGCAGGTCGAGGGCGTAACAATGGAGCGGGACTCGATAAGCCGTATCGAAATCGGGACGCGGTTTATTCCCGATTACGAGATACCCGTCTTTGCCCGCGTCCTCGGCGTGTCCGCCCTTTGGCTCCTCGGAATAGAGTAAATCCCCGGCTCCGTGCCGGGGATATTTTTTGCACTTTTTCTAAATAACGCTTGACATACTGCAAGCAGTATGATATTATAATAGACAGAAAGGAGGTAAACGCATTGAGCAAGCGAAAAAAGAAACGCGGCAACAAGGCAGAGCCGGACAGCTACTTAAACCTTGTTACCGCAATCCTTAATCTCGTGATTGCTATTCTACTGCTGATAGAAAAGCTCACCGAGTAAAGGGCAGGGGAGAAATCCCCCTTGCCCTCCAAGGATAACACGAAATGCGCTCAATGTCAAACGACCATGACAACGGTTATCTATGTTTTGTGCGGGGTAAGCATTACCCTATCCGCAATCTCTATTTTCATCAACGCCAAAAGGAGGCGGCAGAATGGCAGAGGAAAAAAGAAAGACTAAGACCTCGACGGCAGTCAAACAGAGATATATAGATAAAACGTATGATATTATCTCCGCGCGAGTCCCGAAAGAGCTCGCGGCGGCTTTCCGCGAGAAATGCACAGCCGAGGGCATACCGCAAGCACAGATTATCAAAAAAGGCGATAGAGGACTTTCTATCGCGGTAACGAGAGGGCGGGACTTTCCCGCCCTTTTTTCATATCTCGAGGGAGGGCGCGCTATGGGAGAGCGGACGTATAAACAACTTAATTGGACGAGCCGTATCAAGCTCGAGACGATGCTCAAGCATGGACACTCGAAAAAGAAATCGCCGAGGAGCTGGGCGTACATATCAGCACCGTTTACCGCGAGCTCAAGCGCGGGACGTATGAGCATCTAAACTCCGATTACACGACCGAGGAGCGGTATAGCCCGGAAATCGCCGAGGCGAGGTATCAAGAGGGACTCTCCGCGAAAGGCGCTCCGCTCAAGATTGGGAAAAATCACGCCGCCGCGCAGTTTATCGAGGACAAAATCGGAAATGAGGACTATTCCCCGGCGGCGGTGTGCGCTCTACTCAAGCAGGAAAAATATAAACACTTCGGAATAACCTTTGCCGTGCGACGATTTACAAATACGTCGAGGACGGCGTTTTCCTCACGCTCACAAATCAAGACCTCCCGGAAAAGGGCGACCGCAAAAAGAAGCATAGAACAATCCGCAAGAAACAGGCTCGGGCATCCAGCGGCACGAGTATAGAGCAGAGGCCGGAGTATATCAACGAGCGGCAGGAGCCGGGACATTGGGAAATGGATACCGTCGTCGGGAAGAAACGGACGAAAGCCCGCCTCCTCGTCCTCTCCGAGCGTGTCACGCGGCGAGAAATCATTATACGCATCAAGGACGGGCGCGCCGAGACGGTCGTCGCGGCGTTAGACCGCCTCGAGCGCCTCTATGGTGCGGCGTTCTATCGGATATTCAAAACGATAACCGTAGACAATGGCTCCGAGTTCGCGGATGCTGACGGCATCGAGCGGAGCGCCCGGCGCAAGGATGCAAAGCGGACGACGGTCTATTACTGTCATGCGTATAGCTCTTGTGAGCGCGGCACGAACGAGAATATTAACCGCATGATATGGCGGCAATTCCCGAAAGGGACGGACTTCGACAAGGTGACAGTGGCGGAGGTTAAGTGCGTCGAGACGTGGCTCAATGATTACCCGCGAGAAATACTCGGCTTTATGTCCTCGGCGCAAGCGTTCGAGCTCGCCTTTGACCGCGCCGCATGAGCCCTCAAAAATTTATTCTATCTTTTTTCGCACAAAATACTTGACATTTGCGCAGGAAAGGAAGTAAGCATGAAAGTTTTGATTTTGTCCGTTACCGCCGGCTATGGTCATCATGCCACAGCGCAGGCGATCGGAGATATGCTAAAGAACAAGGGGGGCGGAGGTGGACACGCTCGATGTGTACGCCTATATCAGCAACCTCATTAAAACCACGATCGACAAGGGATATCTGTTCTCCTCCAAGCATATGCAGACGCTGTACCGTCTGGTCTATCAGCTGGCAGAGAACAACGGCGCGAGCTATTTCTCCTCTGCGCCGAGCATCATCAATATCATCAATGCCCTCGGCGCGACCAAATTCGCGCGCGTCATTTCCGACCGCGAGCCAGACGTCATCATCTGCACGCATGTTTTCGCCGCGCAGATGGTGGATGAGCTGAAAAAGCGTAAAAAGCTCGCGGACATCATGACCATCGGCATCGTCACGGACTACACGCTCCATCCGTACTGGGGAGGATGTGCCGCGCGTGCAGTATATCGTCACGGCGAGCGAGCTGCTGACCTACCGCTGCGTGCAGCGCGGCGTGCCGCGCGTGAGCGCATCCTGCCGTTCGGCATTCCGGTGCATCCGAAGTTCAACCAGCGCCTCGACCGCCGTGCGGCGGCGGCGGAGCTCGGCATCGACCCGGATATGCATACCATCCTGCTGATGGGCGGCAGCATGGGACACGCAGAGCACGTAAAGACCATCGAAAAGATCGTGCAGATCGGCATGCCGTTCCAGATGCTCGTCGTCTGCGGCAATAACAAGAAAATGCAGATGCACGTTGAAAAATTCGCCGCGCGCTACAACGGAAACTGCGTCATCCGCCCCTATGGCTTTGTGCACAACGTTGAGGTGATGATGAGTGCGTCCGACTGCATCATTTCAAGCCGGGCGGCCTGACGGTCTCGGAGGCGCTCGCGAAAGAACCTGCCCATGCTGCTGGCAGACCCCATCCCGGGTCACGAGGAGCGGAACGTCGATTTTCTCGTCAATAACGGCATGGCGGCGCTCATCACCAAGCATTTTCCGGTGGATGAGGCGGTTTACGAGCTGTTCACCAATCCGGTGCGTCTGGAGACTGTGCGCCACACGATGAAGGCGGTCGCGCACCCCGACGCCACCGAACGCCTCGCGGATTTTGTGCTGGCGCTGCAATAAATATGCAAAAGCACAGAGGAAGTGAAACCTCTGTGCTTTTTTGTATTTATCTGAAATTTATCCGCCGCAGACCGGCGGAAAAAGTCACGTTGCTGCAATCCGCTCAAAAAACACCCCGAGTACCGGCACACGCGCAATCCTCTCCGCCTCATCAGGGAAATCGCGGCGCAGTCTTGCGGCGCAGCGGCGGCAGAAGTCCTCATAGAGCGCCGGATTTTCACGCATCTGCTGCTTGAAGCCCCAGACATGTGAAAAATACCCGTTCTGCGCGCCGCCGAACAGGGAAGGCAGGTCGGAGAGCGCACGGATGCGGATGTGCGCCTTTTCGGCGCACATGGCGAGCAGGCGCTGCTCCGCGAACACCATGTAGGTCAGCGTGTCGTCCGCCTGCGGCGAAGAGCGCATGAAGCGGATGGCGGTATCTGCATAGAACCGGCGGAAATCATCGTCTGAAAAGCTGCACAGCGCGGTATTGAGCGGCTGCACGCTCCAGTCGAAAGCGTCGAAATCAAAGCCGTTCGAGCGGGAAAAAGGCGGATTTTCCGGGATAAATGGACGGAATGATGTCCTCGCGGTGGATGGCGGCGGCGTCCGCGCCGTCCAGCAGCGCATCGATATTCTTCCAGCAGATGAGGTCGGTGTCGAGCATGACGCACGGCGCCTTCATCGCGGCGACTGCGTACAACTTGCCGGCGGCCCAGAACGCCGTGGCGTTGATGTCGTCCGGCATCGCGTCGAGCAGGGGGGTGCAGCCCGTCGTCCCAGAGAAAATCCAGTCCGAGCGAAGCGTAGTATTCCCGCCGCGCGGCTGTCGCAGACCATGCAGATGCTGCCGTTTTCGCGCCGCCAGAAGAGCGCGCGGAGAGCGCAGTCGTGAGCAGCTCGAACGGCTCGACCGCATACGGCATGCCGGGAGCGCGGACCGCAAAGGGGCGTGTCCAGTTCCCATGGAAGCCGCGCATCAGATCAGCTCCAGTCCGTAGCCGCCGACCGTGTAAACGCACGAGCCGAATACACAGGAGCCGCCCGAACCCGAACCGGACGAGCGGAAACTTGTGGTATACGAGGTCGTGTAGGAGCCGGAACCTGAGCCGGGCGCATAATAAACCGTCTGAACGACGGTTTTTACGCCGTTTTCCTCACGGATGACGTCGCTTTCACTCTCGCACGGCGGCAGCGCGCCGCCCATGACCGGCACCGGCGGACGGCCGTCCTCGGCCGGGTACCAGCCGTCGGGATAGGGGTCGACCGCGAACACGGGCGCAGGCGCAGCAGACGGTGCTTCATCGGTCTGCGAGGGGGGTCCTCCGAGGCCGGTTTGCAGTGCCGCGCATAGCTGTCCAGATCGAAGACCACACCGTCGATCTCTCGATATCTTTCCGGGTTCATCGCCAGAATGCCGTTTGGTTTGGACATGGCGGCACCTCCTCGTTACATACTTATCATTATAAATTATACTGTACTGTCCGATAAACCGCAACGGGAAAATGGGCAAAATTTTTTCCCTTTACAACATGGGGCAGCTTCCCGTATAATACAGTCAATGAAGGGAGAGCGGATATTATGAACAAACAGGAGGTTTACGCTTTTCTGAAGGAGAAAAAATCTCGATTTCGAGATCACTGAGCATCCGGCGGTGTACAGCATGGAGGAGCTGGCTCAGGTGGCGCTGCCGTACCCGGAGGCGGACGCAAAAAATCTGTTTGTGCGCGACGATAAAAAGCGGAACTACTATCTCATCACGGTAAAGGGCGACAAGCGCGTCGATCTGAAGAAATTTCAGAAAAAGCACGGCACGCGCAGGCTGAGCTTTGCGTCGGCGGACGATCTGATGGCGATCATGGGACTGATCCTGGCGCGGTCACGCCGCTCGGCGTGCTGAACGACGAGGAGCGCCGGGTGGAGGTCTGTCTTGACCGAGACTTCCTCGCGGAGCCGGGAAAGATCGGCGTGCATCCGAACGACAACACCGCGACGGTATGGCTGAAAACGGGCGATCTGATCGCCTTGATCTCGGAGCACGGAAACACGGTACATTCCGTGCAGATTGAATGATACAGGAGAAGATATGGACTTTTTTTAACACTGGAGCAGTCGGTCTGGAGCCGGCTGAAGGAAGAGACGCGCCCCATCGTGCTTTACGGCATGGGCGACGGCGCGGATAAGATACTCGCGCAGTTCGACCGCCTCGGCATCCGCGCGAGCGGGGTGTTCGCGAGCGATGAATTTGCGCGCGGCAATCTGTTTCACGGCTTTTCGGTGCGCAAGCTGTCGGACACGACGGCGGAGCTTGGCGAGGACATCGTGATCGTCATTTCGTTCGCCAGTCAGCGTCGAGGTGCTCGCGAAGATGTACGAGCTGGACGCAGGCTATGACGACGTTGTCGCGCCCGATGTTCCGGTCGTGCCGGGACCGCTTTTTGACGAGGCGTTCGTGCGTGAGCACAGCGCGGACATGCAGAGGGCGTATGAGCTGCTTGCGGACGAGCGTTCGCGCGAGGTTTTTCTCGACACCGTGCGCTTCAAGCTGTCGGGCAGGCTGAAATACCTGCGAAACAGCGAAGCGGCAAGGATGAGGTGTTCGAGAATATTCTCCGGCCGGGCGCAGACGAGCATTTTTCCGATCTCGGCGCGCACAACGGCGACACCATCCGAGAGCTGCTGCACTACACAGACGGCCGCGTCGCGTCCGTTACCGCGCTCGAGCCCGACCGCCGCAGCTTCCGCAAGCTGAACGAATGGGCCTCGGCGAATATCGAGGGCGATGTGACGCTCGTGCAGGCGGGCGCGTGGGACAGGGACGAGATCCGCTGCTTCTCCGATCAGGCAGGCCGTCAGTCGCACGTCGCGAACAAGGGCCGCGAGACGCAGATGCGCGCGCTCGACAGCGTGCTGAACGGCAGGCCGTGCACTTATCTCAAGATGGATGTCGAGGGCGCGGAGCGCGAGGCGATCGCCGGTGCGCGGCAGACCATCGAGCGGGACAGGCCGAAGCTGAATATCGCAGCATATCACCGCAGCGAGGATTTCTTCGAGCTTCCGCTGCTTATCCACAGCCTGTGCACAGATTATGCGCTGTACCTGCGCCATCACCCCTATGTCCCGGCGTGGGACACCAATCTGTACGCAAGATAAAAAAGAGTGGAAATCTCGGTGCGCAGGTTGTATAATAAAGACAAATACAGGACGGGCGAGACCTGTCCGCAGTAAAGGAGATAATTACAATGGGATGTTTCTACTGTGACGAGCATCATGAGGGCCGCGAGGCGATCATGTTCAAGGTTGGCGATATGAAGGCCGGCACGCTGTATCTGTTCAAGGATCAGGCGCACAAGGGCCGCTGCGCTGGCGCTGAAGAGCCACAAGAAGGAGCTGTGCGAGTGCGACGAGCAGGAGCGCAACGACTACTGTGCTGATCTGGCAGCGGCTTCCGGTGCGATCAAGAAGCTGTGGGGCTGCACCAAGATCAACCTCGGCTCCTTCGGCGACAGCAATCCGCATCTGCATTTCCACATCGTACCGAAGTACGAGGGCGGCTTTGAGTTCGGCGGCAGCTTCGCGATCACCAATCCGGAGCCGGTATTCCTGAAGGACGAGGAGTACAAGGAAATGATCGAGCAGCTCCAGAAGGAGCTGGGACTCTAAGGGGACGCTGTCCCCCTTAGATACGCCCCCGGTTCCGGACGAAACCGGGGCGATAACCCCTCGCCCCTGCACGGCAGGGGCGGCCGCGGCGCGGGCAGCGGTATAAAAGTCCGGCAGAGCCGGACTTTTATGGGGAATTTTATGCGGCGCTCTGCGGAGCGCCTGTCCGCCTGTTTTGCCAAAGGCAAAATGCGGCAGGAAATAGCGGAGGGCAGCAGAAAAGGCACGCCTTTGGCGTGCCTTTTGAGAGGGAGAAAGTTTCCGTATGGGAACTTTCGGACGTTCGTGTTCTGCGCAGTCAGAACACACTTGCCGGCGGAACGAAGTTCCGCAGCAGGTTAGACTTTCATGGCTCGCGCGAGCTTGCTTTTCGTTCTCGGGGACAAGGTCGAGCTGGTCGGCCAGCTCGGCAGCAAGAGCATGGAACGCCTTTTCGTCGCCTGCGACATATTCCAGCTCGATTTCGCACAGCGGCGCGCTCCGACCCTCGCGGCACAGCTCGCCCTTGTCGAGCGCAAGCTCGCAGACCGTATCCTGCTCCTGGAGCAGCACGGCGCAGCGGCGGAACGAGACCGTGCAGATTTCCTTGAGCTCCGCGTGCAGCAGTTCGCCGCACAGCGCCTCGGGCGCGCCCTTTTCGGGCAGCTGCCGCAGACCGTCTTCGAGCGTACCTGCATCGCACTGATATTCCTCGTGTGCGCAGACCGTCCGTGCTTTCCTCCTCGCCGCGCAGCTTCATGCAGCACACCGTGCGCTCGTTTTCGCGGCGCAGGCGCAGCGCAGCCTTTTTATTGCGCAGCATCCCGTCCGCGGTATCGAAATAGCTTGACTCCATGCGGATGGTGCGGCTCTGGCTGCCAATGCGCGAGGAGGCCCACAGCAGCGCGCGGTTCAGCAGCAGCTCGTCCGCACGCCATTTGTATTCCTTCTCCATCGTTTTATTCATGCTCTTACCTGTCCGTTTCCGTAGATGATATACTTGGTCGTGGTCAGCGCATTCAGTCCCATCGGCCCGCGTGCGTGCATCTTCTGCGTCGAAATGCCGATCTCCGCGCCCATGCCGAACTCGCCGCCGTCCGTGAACCGCGTCGAGGCGTTGACATAGACCGCCGCCGCGTCCACTTCCTCCAGAAAACGCTGCGAAGCGTCGTAGTCACGGGTGACGATGCATTCGGGTGGCCGGTGTTGAAGCGGTTGATGTGGTCGATGGCCTCGTCAAAGCGAGTCGACGACTTTGCAGGAGATCTCGTAGCCGAGGTATTCGCGGCCGTAGTCCTCGTCGGTTGCCGGAAGGATGGCGTCGCCGAGGATTTCGGTCGTGCGCGCGCAGCCGTGGATGGTGACATGGTCGCCCGCCAGACCCTCCGCCGCCATCGGCAGGAATTTCGCCGCGACATCCCGGTGCACGAGCAGGCTCTCCGCCGCGTTGCACACGCTCGGGCGCTGGCACTTGGCGTTGACAAGGATGTTCTTTGCCATTTCGAGGTCTGCGGAAGCGTCGACGTAGATATGGCAGTTGCCGGTTCCGGTCTCGATGACGGGCACGGTCGCGTTCATAACGACCGAGCGGATGAGGCCTGCGCCGCCGCGCGGAATGAGAACGTCGAGATAGCCGTTGAGCTTCATCATCTGAGTCGCGGTCTCGCGCGAGGTATCCTCGACGAGATTGATGGCGTTTTCCGGCAGACCGCAGGAGGCGAGCGCCTCGCGCATGATCTTCGTCAGGCACATCGAGGAGCGGAAGGCCTCCCTTGCCGCCGCGCAGGATGCAGGCCGAGCCGGCCTTGAAGCACAGCGCCGCCGCGTCGACGGTGACGTTCGGGCGCGCCTCGTAAATGATGCCGATCACGCCCATCGGGACGCGCTTCTGACCGATATTGAGACCGTTCGGGCGCCTGCGCATCCAGAGCACCTCGCCGACCGGGTCGGGCAGGGCGGCTACCTGACGGCAGCCCTCCGCGATGCCCGCAATGCGCTTTTATCGAGCATCAGGCGGTCGATCAGACCGTCGTTCAGTCCGGCGGCTCTGCCGTTTTCGATGTCGGCGGCGTTTGCCGCGATGATTTCGTCTGCACGCGCCTCGAGCGCGTCCGCGATGGCGAGGAGCGCACGGTTTTTATCGTTCGTGCCGAGCTTTGCGACCGTGTATTTTGCGTCGCGCGTCCTCGGCGATTTCAAGAAGCTGTCGCATTGATTTTCACCTCTGAGTTATTCGTTGTTTCGGGAGAAGAGCGTTCCGACCTGCTTGCCGTCCACGATGTCGTACAGCAGGCCCTGCTTGTCGCCATTGGCTACGAGCATGGGGATATTCGCGTCCATGCACAGCTCGGCCGCGCCGATCTTGGTCGCCATGCCGCCCGTGCCGAGCGAGGAGCCGGCGCCGCCGGCCATTTTGCGCACCTTGGAGGTGATGACCGGGACATGGGAGATCAGCTTGGCCTGCGGATTCTTGCGCGGGTCGGAGTCGTACAGGCCGTCGATGTCGGAGAAGATGACGAGCAGGTCGGCCTCGCACATGCGCGCGACGACGGCGGACAGCGTATCATTATCACCGAAGTTTTCGATGTGCTTGAGCTCGGCGGTCGCGACCGAGTCGTTCTCGTTGATGATGGGCACGACGCCGATCTTGGTCAGCTCGGTAAACGTGTTGTGGATGTTCTGGCGCTGCTCGGTGTCGACGATATTCTCGCGCGTCAGCAGGATCTGCGCGACATTGATGCCGTATTCAAGGAACATTTTATCGTAAATGTGCATCAGCTCGCACTGGCCGACGGCGGCGGCCGCCTGCTTTACGGCGAGCTCGCGCGGTCGCTCCTTCAGACCCAGCTTGGCCGTGCCGACCGCCACTGCGCCGGACGAGACGAGTACCATCTCGAACCCGCGGTTCTGCAGGTCGCTGATGGTGCGCACGAGCTGCTCGATGCGGCGGATATTCGGCTTGCCGTTGTCGTAGGTCAGCGTTGAGGAGCCGACCTTGACGACGATGCGCCGCACCTCTTTCATGTTCAGCATAGTAAGTAAACCTCCGGAAAACACGGCGGAAATCAGTTCCGGCCGATAGATACTCCTATTTTAGCACAGTAAAGCGAAACTCACAAGAGCGCCGCCCGGCTTTTTCCGTTCAGGGGACGTACAAAATCCACCTGACGCCCAAACGCCATTTTGCGCATATTTTCCGTTCCAAATGCACGATATTTGTGGTATACTGTAATTTATGATAATATGCCCTCTTGCACGTTTTCGAAAGGACGGGAGAAAATATGAAAAAACAGAATTTTACTCCGTATCGCCGGTCAGAAGTACACGCTGATGGCGGATGAGTCGGTGGAATACATGAACGAGGTCGCCTCCTTCGCCCAGCAGGTCATCGTGTCCTGCGGCGGCAGCGCCTCCCGTTTTGCCTCGACGCGCGCGATCGCGCTGGCGTCGGTCAATCTGGCCGACCAGTGCATCAAGGCCAAGCGCGAGGCGCTCGCAGCGGAGGAAAAATGCCGCAAGCTCGAGGCAGAGCTCGAAGGCGCTCCGCAGCGGCAAAAAGACTGAAAAGAACGGAAAAGACAGCAAATGAACGTAAAAATTCCTGAACTTCTTGCGCCGGCCGGATCGCCCGAGGGCGTCCGCGCCGCTGTGCAGTCGGGCGCAGGCGCGGTCTACATGGGCTTTCGGCACCTTCAACGCCCGCCGCAACGCGCAGGGCTTTTCGCACGAGGAAATGGCGGACGCCATCGCCTACTGCCGCGCACGAAACGTAAAGAGCAACATCACGCTGAACATCCTTGTGGGAGACCGCGAGCTGGACGACGCGCTTGAGGACGCGAAGTTCCTGTATGAGGCGGGCGCGGACACGCTCATCGTGCAGGATCTGGGTCTCGCGCGGCTCATCCATGCGCACGCGCCGGATTTCGCCCTTCACGCCTCCACGCAGATGACCATCCACACGCTCGACGGGGCAAGACAGGCGCGTGACATCGGCTTTTCCCGCGTCGTGCTCAGCCGCGAATGCACGCGCGAGCAGATCGAGCAGATCACGCGCGAGGCAGGCGTCGAGACCGAGGTGTTCGTCCACGGCGCACTGTGCATGTGCTATTCGGGTCAGTGCTACCTGTCCGCCGTCATCGGACAGCGCTCGGGCAACCGCGGCCTGTGCGCGCAGCCGTGCCGCCTGCCGTACAACGGCGGCTACCCGCTCTCGCTCAAGGATCTGATGCTCGCCGGTCACGTTGCGGAGCTGGCGGACTGGGGCGTATCCTCGCTCAAGATCGAGGGGCGCATGAAGCGCCCGGAGTACGCCGCGATCGTCACGAAGGTCTATGCCGACCTGCTGCGCGAGCACAGAAAGCCGACCGCCGGGGGAGCGCGACATCCTGCGCCGCGTGTTTTCGCGCGACGGCTTCACCGACGGCTACTACACCGGGAAAAAGGGCGACAGCATGTTCGGCACCAAGACCGACGTGCCGATGAACGAGGTCAAGGCGCTCTATGACGAGGCTGCGCGCCGCTTTTTGCCGAGGGGCAAGGAAGCGCCGCTCGTGCCGGTGAATCTGTTCTTCAGCGCGCGCCGAGACACGGGCGCTGTGCTGAGCGCCGGAGAGGTGACCGTGACGGGCGGGACGAGCAGGCGAAAACCGCCCGACGACCCCGGAAATGGTGGAAAAATCGCTCTCAAGACCGGCGGCACACCGTTTTATGTGAAGAACATGCACATCGAGGTCGAGGACGGCTTGGTTGTCCCGGCGTCCGTCATGAACGGAATGCGGCGCGATGCGCTGTCGCTGCTGCTCGCGACGCGCTCGGTCGCGCCCTCCCGCGACTGGATGGGCGGCAATGTGCTGCCGCGCGACGAGGAGGCGGCGGCGCGTGAGGGTTTCCGCGGCTACACGGCCTCGATCCGCACCGAAGCGCAGGCGAAAGCGCTCGAGGGTCTCGGACTGGAGGCCGTCTATGCGCCGCTCGAGGTCGCCGCGCGCACCGGCCTTCCGGCCGTACTGCCGCGCGTCTTTTTCCGACAGCGAGCAGGGGCAGATCGAAATGCTGCTCGGCGAGGCGATGAGCCGGGGAACGGACACGGTTCTCGTCGGCAACATCGGCCCATCCCGATGGCGAAGCGGCTCGGCTTTACCGTGCACGGCGACTTCGGCCTCAACGCCTACAACAGCAGGACGCTGTTCGCGCTCGCGGAAATGGGCGTTTCGCGCCAGACGCTGTCGTTCGAGGCGCGTCTTGCGCAGATCCGCGACATGAGCGGGACCGCTCGAGACCGACCTTATCGTCTACGGCCGTCTGCCGCTCATGATCTTCGAAAACTGCGCCATCCGCCGTCAGCACGGCGGAAAAATGCTCGTAAAAAACGGCGTGACCGTGCTGACCGACCGCCGGCACGAGAGCTTTCCGCTGCTGCCCGAATACGGCTGCCGCAACACGCTCATCGGCAACCGTCCGCTGTGTCTGCGCGAGGATTTCGCGCGGCTCGGCGTGCAGACCGCGCGTCTGCTGTTCACAACGGAAAGTCCGGAGGAGTGCGCACACATCGCACGCGCGTTCCTCAGCGGTGCGCCGCTCGAGGGCGAGTTCACGCGCGGCTTATATAAAAAGAGGAGTCGAATAAATGAAAATCGTACTGGCATCCGGCTCGCCCAGACGGCGCGAGCTGCTGAGCCTTATCACAGAGAATTTTGCCGTCTGCCCGGCGGACGCAGACGAAACCCTGCGCGAGGGCGCACCGCTCGCGGACGAGGTCGTTCGTCTGTCCCGTCTCAAGGCCGAGGCGGCGATGCAGTCGCATCCGGACGCGGTGTGCATCGGCTCGACACCATGGTGACCATCGACCATCTGCCGCTCGGCAAGCCGAAGGACAGAGCGGACGCGGCGGATATGCTCCGCCGTCTGCGCGGACGCACGCACGAGGTACTGACCGGACTTGCGGTGCTGTCGCCGGACGGCGGCGCGCAGACGCTGTGCACCCGTACCGAGGTTACTTTCCGCGACTTTTCCGAGGAGGAGCTCGAGGAATATCTCGCGACCGGAGAGCCGCTCGACAAGGCCGGCGCGTATGGCATTCAGGACCACGGCGCACTGCTCATCAAGGGTATCGAGGGCGACTATTACAGCGTCATGGGTCTGCCGGTCGCGCCGCTCGGCGTCATGCTGCGGAAGCTGAACGCTGCCCGTTGAGAGGAGATTTGTTTTGCGCAGAAGAAAAAGCGTAGAGCCGCGGTTTTTCGTCGGAATCGCCGCGGTGGCCGTGCTGTGTATCCTGTCGGCCGTATACAGCGGCGTGACGGGAAATCCTCGCCGGTGAGCCGCGCGGCAGGCGCGGTCATCCGCCCGGTGCAGCGCCTTGCGAGCGGCATCGGCGGCGTGTTCGGCAGAGGCATCGGCTATTTTACCGAGTTCGACGAGCTGAAGGCGGAAAATGAAGAGCTGAAAAAAAGCAGCTCCGCGAGAATGAGCAGCTGGTGCGCGACGCACAGCTCGCCATCGAGGAGAACAACCGCTTCCGCGCACAGGCAGGCCAGCCTGAGCGGCAGCGCAACCTTACGACCGTGAACGCCGAGGTCATCAGCCGCAATCCGGGCGACACCGCAGTCACGCTGACGCTCGACAAGGGCACCGCGCACGGCGTTGCGAAGGGGGGACCTCGTCACGACGATCGACGGCATGGTCGGCTACGTCAGCGAGGCTGGCTCAAAACGTGCGAGGTCACGACCGTGACCGACGTGGACATGCAGTGCGGCGCTCATCACGCGCACGCGCGAGACCGCCATCGCGGAGGGCAGCTATGACCTCATGAGCGAGGACCGGCTGCGCCTTTCCTAAACTTTTACGGCAGGCAATCAGGTCGTTGTCGGCGATACGGTCGAGACCTCCGGCCGCGGCGGCGCCTTTCCCCAAGGGCATCATGATCGGGCACGGTCGAGAGCGTGCAGCCCGAGGAGACCGGCATTTCGTATTATGCCGTGCTGCGGCCGTTCGTCAACGTCTCGAACGTTTCGAGCGTGTCCATCATCACCGATTTCACCGATACAACGGAGTGATACCATGCAGAGAGAACTGATTTCTATCCCTGAAAATGCTGCTGTACGCTCTTGTGACCATCCTTGTCTACGTCATCCAGACGACTGTCTTTGGCGCGCATCCGCTGTTCGGCTACCATGTCGATCTGCTGCCTGCGGCCGTGACGGCGGCGGCCCTGCTCGACGGCCCGGTCGAGGGCGCGGTCGTGGGTCTGCTCGCCGGGGTGCTGTACGACGTCGGTCTGGTCGGCATGGATTTAAATTTACCCGATCTGGTTCATGCTGTACGGCCTGCTCGGCGGCCTGATCAGCCGGACGGCGCTCGCAGGCGGCTTTCTCTCCATGGTGCTGATGAACGCCTTCGGGCTGTTGCGCAGCATGCTGCGCTATTTTGTGCAGCTCATGGGAGGGCGCGTCCTTCCTGCTCGTGCTGCATCAGACGGTCGGCGGAACGCTCGTCGCGTGCTGCTGTGCTTTATCGTCTATCTGCCCATGCGGCGCATCAGCCGCGCATTCTCGGTGGGACGACCGAGATATAAAGGAGCGCCGACCCCATGGAAAAAATAAACAACAATTGCTGCAACTGGCTGCCGGCGCTGCTCGTCATGCTGCTGCTGTGCGCAGGTCTGGCAGGAAGCCGTCTGGTCGACCTCCAGCTTGTGCGCACGGACAGGAATATCTCGAGGCCCGCAGTTTCTGACGACGACGACCTCGACGGTCTCGCCGCGCGCGGCGAGATCCTTGACCGCTACGGCCGTCCGATGGTCTCGAACAAGACCGGCTTTTCGCTTGTTCTGCTGTATTCAGCAATACGTAACTGAACGAAGCATACTGAT
>VOFC01000865.1_pt1 | contig 65619 bp, 84 predicted proteins | sample 5384161 | NCBI WGS metagenome assembly VOFC01 (sample SAMN12384722, study PRJNA508395) | human gut metagenome | isolation source: healthy gut B | host: Homo sapiens
TCGTTGATGCCGTAGAGGTTGCAGGGCATGACGCTGATGTAGTGGGTGCCGTACTGACGGTTCAGGAACTCGCAATACTTCAGACCGGAGATCTTCGCCAGCGCATATGCCTCGTTCGTCTTCTCCAGCTCACCGGTCAAAAGGCAGTTCTCCTTCATCGGCTGCGGAGCCATACGCGGATAGATGCAGGAAGAGCCGAGGAATTCCAGCTTCTTGCAGCCGTTCTTCCACGCCGAGTGGATGGCGTTCATCTCCAGCGTCATGTTATCATACATGAAGTCAGCCAGCGCTTCCTGATTGGCTACGATGCCGCCAACCTTGGCAGCTGCAAGGAACACATACTCCGGCTTCTCCTCAGCGAAGAATTTTTCCACATCCTCCTGACGGGTCAGGTCCAGCTCCTTGTGGGTGCGGGTGATGATATTGGTGTAGCCCTGACGCTGCAACTCACGGACGATTGCAGAGCCCACCATGCCGATGACCTGCGACATAAATCTTTCAGTGCTTTTTTCATAATTTCGATTCTCATTTAAAACGTGAAGTTTAAAACTTATGTTGGTTGATTTTGCCGTACAACCATATTTAAAAAGGATATTTGTCCTTTCAGAAGTGCATAAGCAGTCAGATATTAACACTATCTTGGCTTCTTCGGTTTGGGATGAAATAGAAAGAGCCGCGCAGGCTCAAAACTTGCGCAGCTCGGAAAGTTTTATTGCATTTTTGTCTTTTTCGGAGAGGATATATTCCCGCATAGGCCAAGGCTCGGTCTGCCAGATAAAATCAGAATCATAGCGCACTGCTCTTGCCGCTTCACCGCAGAAGTCATTATCCACGCACCACTGCATCAGAGTGTCATCTTCCAGTGTCAGGTAGCCATGGGCAAAGCCACGCGGAATTAACATCTGCTTCTGATTTTCAAAGGAGAGGATCTCGCCATAAGCATACCCAAAGGTGTCTCCCGGTCGAAGATCAACAGCCACATTGAAGATCGAACCATACAGGCAGGACACCGGCTTTGCCTGCGCGTGCTCTCCCTCTTGGAAGTGTAGTCCGCGCAGCGTTCCGGCTTTCCTGCTGAAGCCTTGGTCGATCTGAACCACACGGAAGTCGATTGACTTGTCCACCGGCACAGAAAGCCAGCCTCGGAAGTCCTCAAATCGTTGTGTTTCAATTGTTTCCGGCTTATCTACCATTGCTTTCTGTACTCCCTTGGACTGCTGCCTTCCACCTTGCGGAACATTCGACTAAAGTAGTTCGCATCTGCCATACCGACCGCAACGCCTATTTCATCCACAGTCATGTCCGTAAAGCGAAGCAGTTGCTTCGCTCTTGTGATCCTTTTTGATATGAGGTAGTTGTTGATCGTTGTTCCATAGGTTTCCTTGAAGATTTTGGATAGATAGAACTTGTTGATAAAGAACTTCTCTGCCAACTCTTCCAGCACAATTTTCTCTGTAAAGTGTTCGTCCAGATACTCCTTCACAGCTGCCAGTTCCAGCCGCTTTCGACTTACCGTCATACTCTCTGGATGCCAAGACTGTTCCATCAGTAAGGTGAGTAAAGTCCCTAGCTTCTCATTGATTCGCATATCTCGTATGTAATCGGAAGATGATGCCAAATCGTAGATATCCGTCAGAAGTGTAGTGAACGGTTCAATATCCGCCGGGTGGAACACAGGCCGGCCGCCACGCTCTTTGTATTTCTCATACACGGCTGGAAGGAACGGTGAATAGAAGTGGCACCATTGAAGAGACCAAAGATTATCGGAAGTCGAATGACTGTATGCTTTTCGGCAATCGATGAACACACAGTCGCCGGCTGATAGCTCATAGGTCATTCCTTCATAGGTAAGGCTTCCGGTGCCTGACAGAACAACAAAGCAAAGAAATGAGGTCAGGTTCGTTCTGGTCGATGTATGCTGGTGGATAGCCTGCAACGATCCGACCTCTTGCAGATGCAGTAACGATGTCCGGGCAAACGCAGACGGTGTGTACAAGATTCGGGAGGAGCTCACGGACGAAGACTGTGGGTTGAACAATTCTTGGTCCATATATTCTCCTCTCCCTTTCCTACATTTTTCTAATTTAAAATTTCATTTAATAAATTGTTATTCCAAGGGTCTATGTTTAGATGACATTCTTATTTTTCATTCAATTCCATCTGTTTCTTCAGTTTCTTATCTAACCGTCTTTTTTCGCACTCATATGTACTAATCGACATAATATCGTCAATTGGCTCGTTTGCAGAATCGCTAAAATATTTTATCATCATTCCATAATAAGGTTTTTTTCATAATGCTTTGTTCAAGAACGTCTATGCTTTTTACCTATTTTTTGACAAGACTCGCTTATCGCCCAACTTGTAAACGGTATTTCTTCCTGTTCCATTTGCTTGTCCATGATTTCATTTTGCCTTCTGAATGTTTCTTCGTCCTCCGGCTCAGAAAAATCAACATCTTCATAATCTATATCTTCTGGTTCCACCTCTGCTTCTGCCTTGTCCGGTTCATCTTTGTAAACATCAATTCCCTTTTTCGATATTTCGTAATTTTGCATATACTGTGAAAGCAGTGTAAAATCCGAAAGAATTGCCTCTACATATCGCTCACAGGCTTTTTGGCTTTCCGTGCTAGACAGGAATTTTCTTATCCATGCCGGCATATTTTTTAGAATATCATTCGGATATATTGATGCCAAATAATTCTCATCTGGGTGGTTAAGCGCATCATAGTACATTGGAGACATCAAAATTCGTCTGTAAATAAAGGACTGGATCTGTTTATATTCTGAACTGACACTTTCCAGTTCATCAATTTCTATATCGCTCAGAAATTGCTTTTTTATCATTGAGCGTCTGCTTAAAGACAGGCATCATGTTTGGCAGCCGTTCCCATGTTATCTGAATAATATCCTTCGGTTGGTCATATTCATCAATTTCTTCTATGCCACCTGCGGCAACAAATTCTTCATGTGCCTTCTTCTCGGCACGCTGGTGCGGAGTCAATTTCATCATGACTTGTTTATGGCTTTCATAGTCCATAACAGTCGAATAATACTCTCTTAACTCATACCATGCCAGTTTGTTATGTCTATAATTATTGCTCAGTTCAACAACGAACGATACGAAAAAGGACGCAACCGCACCCGTAGTCAAAGCAAATACAATATTGTAAAAATCTGATTCTTCTGGTGTCAGCACCATCGCCACACCAAGTATTGTAACAACGATTACCGAAAATATCACACATGCAATTAACGTTGTTTTTTTGGGATAAAACGCAAATGACAAAAAACGTAACATTTCATTTAATCTGTTCTTTAATCTCATATATGCTTTCTACCTATTACAATCGACCGCTCATTTCCTTGACAGGTCAGAGCATCCTTTAAATATTAACCGCTTTCACATCTCAGCCAGTCATAAGACCGTTGCCTGCTGCTCACCACGGAGAGGTATGTGAAGATTTGAGCAACTACCGTGTGGGATAACCACACGGCCTTTTATCCAATTATACTACTGACTTACATATTTCTCCAGTTAATTCTCACCTTTTTCTTTTGCCGACTTTTCCAAATTTTTCATGTATTTTTTAGCATCCTTCATAAAGCTGATGGCAATCATCACAATTACCGCGCCAATCGGAAATGCCGCAACAATACTCACTGACTGAAGATTGTTCATGAAACTTTCAGCAAACAGCAAAGCAATCGGAAGCAGAATCAGCAAAATACACCACATTAACTGAATTCCCTTATTCGGTTCTTCATTATCCCCTAGAATAGTCAGTTCTAAAATCAAATGTTCAATCTATCCCTTTCTTTTTCACTTTCTTCGGCTTATCCTGTTCCTGTGCAGGCTGCTCCTGCTTTTTGGCTTTCAGACTGCGCAGGGCATCCAGAACAGACTTTTTCGTACTGCTGCGTTCCTGCTCCTTACTCTGCTGCCGTGCCGCCATCAGCTTTTCCATATCGGAAATAGCCTGCTGTACCAGCTGATCATCCTGAAATAGTTGATGGAATTGATGTTCTCGCGCTGCACTTTATCGTTCACGACCAACTCATACATTCCAACAAAGCCACCATCTTCCTCGATGCAGAATCCAATGCACTTGTCAGCGTTCATCCGTTCAGACGGAATCTTGTCGTACCCTCGCAGTATTGAAATGCTTGAAAAGATGGCCAATATATTCCATGTACCTTTGACCTATTTACAGCCGAATCAGTCTTTATTTATCGAACGTGCCGCCGAAGCCTACGGAAAAAAGGGCAAAATAGAGGCCCAGCATCTCGCATTTGAGCTTACTGAGCTATTTGCCAGCGGAGATTTGACCCCACAGGATATGGACGGCATCATGTATGAAATGCACAAAGCCTATTTTAAGTACCGAGAACAAAAACGAGAAAAGGAACGAATCATGAACCTGTGAACCACTGTTCTATTCACTATGCTATCCCCGGAAGGAGATCACATTATGGATTCTGCATTTATTCACCAAGCCGCCAACGAACTTGTCCAAAATGCCGGAACTCGCAACATCAAACAGATCGCGCGCAGTTGCAGTCTGGACATCAGTGAAACATCTCGCATTAAAGATATGTTGGGTTTGCTTTCACTCTATTTTGATAAGCCACTGATCCTTATCAATCGCCAGCTGGACAAACAGACAAAGCAGATGGTGTGCGGTTATGCGCTCGGACATTATCTGGAGCATCAGCTGCTTATGGACTTGCACACCCTGGACAAGTTTCTGACCATTAAGGATAAGCACATCCTTCTTTACGAGCATAATGCTTTCACGTCACACCTGATGCTGGACAGTGATGAAGTCTATCAAATGACGAAGCGCGGGCTGGATGCTGCGCAGATTGCTGTAGCTAAGCGGATTCACCTCAATCTGGTGATGGTGAAACTTCTTGAGTTGCATCATCTGGGATACGATCTGCGGCACTACCACGCTCAGCACCATGCGTTTATCAAGCATCTCAACCTCCCAGCGTATTTCCGATTTGATGGAGTAGCCCTTGGCTAAAATTCCACAAAAAGACCGCGACGAAGCAGTTCATCTGCCAGTCACGGTCCTTTTTCTTATTTCAGCTTTGCGAGGATTTCATCGGCACTCATGCCTTCGGCCAATAACTTTTTCAGAACAGCTTCGGCTTCTGCCTTTTTCGCTTCTTCTGCGACTTTGGCATCTGCTTTCGCCTTCTTTGCTTCCAGTTTGAAAATTTCCTTGTCAATGACTTTCAGCGATGCTTTCTTCTCTTTTAGGTCAGCTTTCAGAGAATTAACATTGGCAGTAATAGATGCAATTTCAGCAGAGAGTTCTTCCCTTGCAGACTGTTTTTCTGCAATCTGCGTCGCAAAATCGGTGGTCACAGTTTTGGGCTTATTCTTGCTACCTTTTGTTCTGGGCATAAGATATAGAACCTCTTTTCCTTTATAATAGTTGTTTAAATATACCACTGTAATGATTAGAAGACAATATATTACTTCCGCATTATCCAAATGATAGTTTTGTGTGTATATCTTTATCACTTTAGGTATTCTTTAATCCGCTTTGGCTCAAGATAATGTGCAATATCCATTTTTGTATCATTCCATAACACATAGCACTTATAATTACTTCCTCGGTATTTAATTCCATCAAATCCTGCTGCGCGACAGCATCCTGCCACATAATTAGGCAATAAATATTCCTTTTTCACCTTAGCCTTTTCATCGGAAACAGATTTTCGCAAAGCCGTAACAAAGCTATTTCGTGTTCCTACCATCTTAGATAAATCTATTAGTTTTACATTTCCGCTTGGTTTAAGTTGAATAATCTGAACATATTTATCTCGTTGACCCTGATGCCCAGCAACTTCTTTAACTGCACCTTCTAGCGAATTTGTAAAGTAGAAACAACTTCTTCCATATTCATTATATCTTCCCTGTGAAGGAATCCCCTCCGGTGGCATCATCATATCGCTCGCCAAATATAATTCGTTTTCACTATCCGCGATGCGCGCTCTATAATAATACGGTTCATCAAACGTCATACTCACCGGCCAATCTCGAATAATCTGATACACTCTTTTTTCCCAATATTCGTATACGCAGCAAAATAAGGATTTTCATATAAAATATTGCACAAATTCAATATTTCATCAAAGCTAATGCCTTCAAACAACCTCAACGCACTTGCCGCCTGGTTCAATTCTGTTGTTGTTCTTTCATGACAAATTGAACTTTCTGTATAGAATTTCTTGCTTTTAGTATCATATCTAAAATCAGGAATATCCCCTATATATCCCAATGTCTGAATGTTTAAATTGCTAATTGCTGCCGGGAGAAACTTTCGACCTTTAGACCCTCGTTTCAATTCAACTATTTGCTGTCCATCCAAACTTTCCTCTTTCAAATTATTAGGATAGGAAGTCGCTGTTGGATGTTCCAACCATTCGCCAGAGAATTCTTCCGGTTCAATCGCATCAATTCTGATCCGATTGGTTTTTTTTTTGCTTTTGAGGATTCGATATACTCTACATCATTCATCCTTTCAGGATAATTACATTTTTTCTGACTTGTTGGCATACTTAATACCCATCCAATGTATTTAACAATCTTCTCTGTATTCTTGTCCACGGCATATTGCTGTGTTGCCTACTGCTCACCACAAAGAGGTATGCAGAATTTTTGAGCAGTAAGAGCTACGATTTCTCGTGGCTCCAGTATATCATAAAATCAGTCTTATAGGAAAACTGATTGAAGATTTTGTTAGTCTTGTTTATAATATATCGTCTCGACAAAGCTCACTATTATAAGGCTTCTACATACGGAAATACATACATACACAGCATAAACAGTGTGAAAGCCACAGCAAATCCCAAATAGGCTATTCCGTATTTGTGTATTCCATCCACCGACTCCACCTCGGTTTTAAGCTGATTCTGTTCTTTCTGTTCTGCATCAGATTTTGGCCATACAATGGAACCGACCGCCGCACCGATAATGCTGAGAAGAATTCCAATAAAGAATGAATCAGCCCAAATCGGTAATGTTACGCTCATCATCACACTATAGCTTTTTACTCCAACACAGCCGACAAACCCTAACAGCATTCCTAGGAAAGCTCCCATCGAAGAAAGCTTTTTGCTCCAAACACTTCCCAGAGCAACAACTGCCCAAGAGCTGGCAATAACCGTACCGCCAAAATACATAATCCAAAAAATCTGCGGAGGATTAAAATATGCCAGAATCAAAACTAGAACACTTGCACCAATCATTCCAACGCGCGAGATTCTTAACTGTTTATCAACCTCGCCACCTTTAAGATTCATCAAATCGTTTGTGATTGAGAATCCAATCAGTGACAAAAAGGTGGATGCGCTCGAAATACCTGCTGCAAGGATTCCAGTCAGCAGAACAACGCCTACCAATTTTGGCATCAGATTCATTGCAGCCCAAATAATGCTCTGTGAAGCTACCAAATCCGGGTTTATGCTCTGAACAAATGCAGCCGAGAAGTAAAGCAGTGTTGTAATCATAATAACAAGTGCAGATGACCACACTGCCGATTTCAGAACCGTTTTTTCATCTTTCGCCATAAGATAGCGGCTCGTCTGCCAAGGGCTGATCATAACAACCAACGCCCACACAATACCGTATGTAACTGCCCATGTGATATTCTCTGCACCGGTAGGATAGAGATATTCCAAGTTACCGCCAGCAGAAATAATTCCAGGTTTTGTAGTTGACAATGCAAGGTTTTGAATTGCCGGAATCCAACCACCTGCAGCTTTCACAATAAAGGGAATGCCAATAATTGCGGCCGTCAAAAACACCAAGAACATAATTGTGTCTGTAATCAAAACACCGGAAGATCCAGACCACACTGTAAACACTGCAAAAGAAACCCATGCAATAATTACGCAAAAAGAATATGACAAGCCCGTGATGGATGACATCAGTGTGCTAATGCCCTGAATGGCCGACAGCATATAAGCTGTAACTGCAACAATAGTCGTAAACCCTGCCAATTTTTGCAGTTTCTTGCTTTTGAATCGTTTTCCGAAGTATTCGGATAATGTAAATGCCCCGCTTCTGCGAACATAACGACCAAATAGCGTTGCACCAAAAAGATACCCTGTTCCCTGCATAACACCAACTATTACAATCGGCATAAAAAAGCCGCTGTAAACCTCACCTGTATCGCCTAGAAAAGCACCGGTGCTAAGAAACGACGCAACAAGAGAGCCAACAATCAGGATTGTAGGTGCTCTACGTCCCGCTACATAGTAATCATCGACCTTTTTTACTTTACGTCCAGCTAATGTTCCCACTGCAATGTAGCTGGCCATTGAAATCATGACACCTATCAAATAGATATTCACTTATTTTTACCTTTTCCTTTCACCAGTAGTGTGTAGGCAATACCGGCAAAGGCAAGCCATATTCCTAAAAGGAGAACAACTACAAATTCCATTGTTTATCTCTCCTCCTCTATCGGCAACTTCAACATGTCACCAAAGCGCTTATCCCATTCGGGTGGATTGAATTTACAGCATCCACTATCATGGAAAAAAAGTCAATTCGCCAAAATAAATTTTATGATTTATAACATAAAGATCCACTCTCAACTGATATGTATTCTTTGCAAGTTTTCTCGATAATTCAAGTAATTCTTCATACTCATCCGGTTTCTGACATTTCTCTTTAGCATTAGGACACGTGACTGTCACTGGAATATGATTAAATTCCAAGTCATAAAAGTCATTTGTTCTCTCATCTGTGTGCCCCTCTCCCTTGCATATCAGAAAAAGCGCTGGTTTCCCATTAAAACAAAACACCTTATATTCAACCAAATCCGATCCGTTTAAAAAGGACAAGTAGTTTTCCGCAATAATTCGCGGTTTTACATTTTTATATGGCCATTCACGCTCTGCCCAATAATAGTTTCGTTTTAGGCTTTTTCAAGTTTTCTCTTTGCCGCTGCTTTATCGAAATTTGCTTTATCTTTGCAAATAACAACACCGCCTGAATCATGTGTCGTTTTCAAAACAAATTGATCTGGCAATTTTTCAAATTCAATTTGATCAAACTTATCCCAAACACCAAGCGTAGGGATAATGTACTTTTCGCCTATGCGTTTTTCTACGTATTTTTTTGCCAGATACTTGTCTACCATTTCTGTATACTCTGGCTTTCGATCATTTAACTTCAACCATTGTAGTTTCTCATTAAATGACTTAGGATGATTCAAATCAGGGAACCTTCCCATCCGCGCCCGATAAAGCCACGATAAGTATTCTTTGTCATTCATATTTTTAAAGAATCCTCTCATAGCTAACGATTCAAAGATTTTATATGGATTTCTAAAATAATCTCCTATTCGTTTCATTATATATTCACCCTTTATTCTTTTATAAATATTTCATAATTTCAGAGAACTTTATTTCAGCAGATATTTATCATATCCCCAAGTTTTTCATCCCACCCTTCAGGGACAAATGGCATAAATCCCCCACACGGAGAGAACGTCAATTCTGAGAAATACACCTGTTCACTTGTTTCATATAAGTCAACCCTCAGAAATGGATGTCCTTCAGACAAAGATTTTGCTATTTGCACCATTTCATCAAACTTTCTCGGCCTAGGCGGAATAGTTTCAAACTCAAGGTAGTCAGAACGACCAAATGGTGCTTTTCCCCAATTCATCGTCAAAAAGCTCAGTCTTGCGGTCTTATGGTTGTCCATTCCATTTGAAATATAGAGAAATTCCGGCATTCCATTAAAACAATAGAATTTGTAATCTATCAATCCATCTCCAGACTTATCCACCATAAATTTCTCCGCAATAATCTGTGGTTTTACATTTTTATATGGCCATTCACGCTCTGCCCAATAATAATTTCGTTTTTAGGCTTTTTTCAAGTTTTCTCTTTGCCGCTGCTTTATCGAAATTTGCTTTATCTTTGCAAATAACAACACCGCCTGAATCATGTGTCGTTTTCAAAACAAATTGATCTGGCAATTTTTCAAATTCAATTTGATCAAACTCATCCCAAACACCAAGCGTAGGGATAATGTACTTTTCGCCTATGCGTTTTTCTACGTATTTTTTTTTTGCCAGATACTTGTCTACCATTTCTGTATACTCTGGCTTTCGATCATTTAACTTCAACCATTGTAGTTTCTCATTAAATGACTTAGGATGATTCAAATCAGGGAGCCTTCCCATCCGCGCCCGATAAAGCCACGATAAGTATTCTTTGTCATTCATATTTTTAAAGAACCCTCTCATGGCTAACGATTCAAAGATTTTATACGGATTCCAGAAACACTTTTTTCTTTCTTTCCATTATATTTTCTCCGTTCAGCTTTCTTACCGTTTTATAATTTTAGAAAGCAATTTCTTTTCTTTATCTCTATAGAATATCCAATTAATCACACCCGTTATAGCTACCGCGACAGTAACAACTTTAACCGCATTGTATATCCACTGCAAATAATTTTGTTTGCAAGTTTAAAAATCTCACACAAAAGCTAAAGCAAACCACTGACAAAACATCAACGAATATTTGCTTCATAAATTTTCTTAGAGGCCAACAAATCAAGTTTTTAGAATCATAGTTTGCCATCCATACGGTTTGATAAAGCATTGCAACCAACGTTCCTATTGCAACTCCAATCAAACCAGCCGCCTTAACAAGTACTATGGATACTGTAATGTTCATTATCGCTGCCACGATATAATTATTCTGTGTTTGCTTATAATGTCCACCTGCAAGAATCATCAAATTGTATGGCATCCTTAAGCAATGAACCGCGTTAGCCAGTACCAACAAAACTGCAAATAAAGGCTGAATATAATTTGCATCTGTAACACAATTTGTATATATTCCGATAAATGACACAACAAGTGCGCCTGTGCAACTAAAGACAAGTACAGCACCTGTATGGATGCTCCATTCAACCCAACCAAAGAAGTCTCTCAATTCATCTAGTTCCTGTCTAGCCCATAGTTCACCCATGAGCGATTGAATTCCATTTGTCATTGATGTAAACAGCTGTTTTACACCATAAATCACCAAATGATAAACCGAATAAATTGAAACATTTGAGAGTGACGAGAATACTGTAAGAACAATCGTATCCGTACCATCCAATACAACCGCTGCTACATGCTGTGCAACACCATTCCACTTTTGTTTTATCGGTTCTTCTTTGTACTCGATTTTCTTATCAATCTGATAATTTCTGTCAACATATATCTGAAGTAAAATCGGTCTTATTAAATAAATCAATGATGTCGTCAATTTGACAAATTGAATTGATGCCCCTTGCGAAATTATTACAGCACATGCAGCAGTATTAGCAATTAATGTAACTGTTTGTACATTGTATTGTATGTAGCCCTTTTGATTGGCCAACAGTAAAAGTCTATTTACAATTCCAAAATAATACTGCGCGAAAGAACTTATGCTCATAGCCAAAATCAATGTCGCAGTGTATGCAAAATTGTAACTCTGGTTACTAATAAACGGAAAGAAAAGTATTAGCCCTCCAACATACACCAGCATTATCTTCGCTAACGTTCTAAAAAATTTATTTGCTGACTTGACAATTTTACTTACTTCAACCGAATCGTTCTTCGACAGTGGTTTGTACAACGAAGATTGTACAACTGCGCCAACACCTAATTCCAAAAAAGATATAATAGATAAAAACTGTGTAATCGAGTTTACTAATCCGTTTGTTTCAGATCCATAGTATAACAAAATCAATCTCGGCAGTATAAAGCCACAGACTATTGTCGTTACTTGGAAGATCAGCGACGATATAGTATTTTTTGCAAGTTTCTTTTTTTCTCATATTTATCTCCCATGTACGAGTTTAAATTTGCTCTAATAAATGTCCATATGCTAGATACAGCCCATACAACATAGGTAATCTGAATAATGTGTTCAAATCCATACATCATATACAAAAAAGCGAAAACTGTTCCTGAAAGCATTTAATACTGTTACTTGATTTTTCGCTTTTCTTAACTATCCAGATTACAAGATATAGTGCCGCCACATATCCAAAAATCCCCATGTTGGATATAAATTCAGACCATATATTAACTTGAAATTGCATGTTAGGAACAACTTTATTAGAAACGCCATAATATACATAGGACGTAAAATATTTATAATATGGATACGGTTTTCCTTCCCACAGAACGCGCGGAATAAAAAAAAGCAAATTATATAAAAGTGTTTGGCACGGATACTGAAGCATCTTTCCTTGGTTCAGCAAATCATATATTGACACTTTCACATTACTCATTCGGCTAAAATATGTAGCGTATAGCAAATAATCATCTGCAAAGTTTGACTTACCTGTTTTGTCATTGTAGAACAAATAGTATCCAACAATTATAATTCCAAAGAAAATTGCTTTCCATATCAATCTATTGATATATCGTCTACTATGCTTATCCCATTTCAAGAAATCTATAACTAAAATTCCTGCTATCATGAAAACCATGAGTGTTCTTTTTTCCATTCACCCATGTTACAAGTATCAATACGAGGTAAGTATATAGTTTTTGTTTCGCTTCGCCAAATAGTAGAATACCATCATACCCGCAAACGATATGTATGTTAGGATTTTCATTATCGTACGATGATATAAATAGTCCACGCCTGTGTTGGAATATTCATTCATATAAAAATATGAAAATTTCAAATACACTTGCGGATGTGGAGCTAAGATGATTCCAAATAATGGTAGCACCATACATATTGCTGCCATAGCGACTACATATTGTCGCTTAGCCCCTAATTTGAAGTTCGATAACACTGATACGTTACTGTACTTTGATAATTTGTCCGCATTATAACTTAGGATTAGCATTCCGGCAATAGCAAACAAATCATATATGTATGCAACACTATCATCTATCATTGCGTAATACATATATTCATAGTATAGTTGAATTTTATCAAGTTTTCCGAAAAAGACTTACAAAATCGGTAAAACTTGCATAGCATAAAAAATCAACACACAAAAGTGTAGCATACTATAACGCCCATGATATATTTTCGTAACTGCTCTTAACGCAATGTATGTCGATATTAAAAAAACGCATAAGTCAACTATTACAACCACTTCTACTCTCCTTCTAATGCCGTATCCTTTCATCACCTCATTTTAGGTTATTTAGCAAATACGGTATATCCACTTCTTTGCACTTGTCAAATGGTTCTAAGGATGCCAGTACATTCCGCTTTTCCTTAAATTGATGTATCTTTACAATTCGAGAATCAGCTATGTTCCAGTCCTTGCATGTAAAAAATATCTTATTACTATATGGCAAATCCAGAAAATCCCTAAGGTTATCTTCTGTACATCCGTTTTGATCATTATATTTAATAAGCAGTCTATCCCAATGTATACGCTTAATACGCCTAGTCCACTTTGCTCTTATTTCATCTTCAGTACCATGATAATGTAGTAAATGTAATTCAACATCTCCTAATCTTGCAATAGGATAGCTTCCCCAATTTTTATTGGCAGACAATTTTTTCACATACTTAGACTCTTCGGGTTTAATAAATTCCATTTCCTGTCCGAGATAATATTTTATATCTTTGCAAAATTTTATATAATCATCTGCCATAAAGAACATACCAACAGTGGGAGATTGCTTTTTTTTAAATTGTATGCCTCATACACGACCCCCCAGCAGTTATTTGATATAATCGTAAATTCGCAATTAGTTAGCTTTTTTCTCCGAATATGGCATGTTAACGGAATAAAAATATCATTTCTGAATCTAATTCTTAATCCCTCGACAGTCGGCATATTTTCTCTCCCTATTATTATATACAGCCCAAATATATTTGCTCCATTCTTCGCAAATACGATTCGACGCGAGCAATGTTCTAATCTCGGTTGCTCTCATACCAATTTCATCTGCTTTTTTCTTCATTTTCTATAAAATATTTAATACACGATACTAAAGCATCAACATCCTCTACGGGAAAAAAGCAATCCGTTAATATATGGTTGAACAAGTGTTTTAGGGCCTCCACATGGGCAATCCGTTGATATGCTCGGAATGCCCAATGCCATCGCCTCAATCAACGCATTAGGCATTCCTTCATAATTAGATGACAAAACAAAAATTCCGGCATCCCGAATTTTCTCTAATACATTTGCATCATTTCCAGGCAATTTTACCTTTTGTTCAATTCCAAGATCACGCACCTGTTTTTCCAGAGTTTCTCTTAACGAGCCCTCACCATATATAATCAGTTCGTACTCTGGATATGCACCTTCAATTTTTGAAAATGCCTCAATCAATATTTTCTGATTTTTTTTTGTTCAGAAAGCCTTCCCATTGTAACAATTTTCTTTGCTCGCCTTCCATTGTAGATAGTCGGTAGCTTTTCGATGTATAATGGATTGTAAATAACCGTTCCTCTGTTTCTTAGCTTTTTATCATAGAACTTTTTTTTGCATCTTCAGTTTGAAACACGAACCCATCTGCATACTTCATCAGTGTTCTTGAAATATGTTTAACCACATTTTTCCCTGGAAAATGATTTGGATCATTTCTCTCTGAAACAATTACACGAATTGGCAGTCCTCTTGTCGCTGGAATAGCCAGTAAACAGCCCGGTGTATCCATCACTAAAAGTCGATCTGGTTTAATCTCTTTCAGTTTGCTTCGAAGTCTTGACACATTACTTAAATAATGGAAATATTTATTTCCACAATGATCTAATTCAAGCGAGATTCTCTTAACACCTTTCGGTACTGGATATTCATTTTGCAAAATTCTTTCTGTTAGTAGAATGCATTCTATTCCATGATGAGCCGCATAATCAGCCACCGTCACAGACACATGCTCGGCTCCTCCCCTACTAAGACTGTCAACATATATTACCAACTTTCCCATCAATAAGTTTGCCCTCCACATAATATCATATTATATACCTCAATTAGCCTATCGCAGTGAGTGGACACTGAATACTGCATTCTATCAAATGAATTTCTCAGTTCTGCCGCAACTGAACTCCACTTTCTATCATCTTCGGCTTTCAAAACGCTATCTATCAACGCATCTTCATTTTCACTTTGGAATATCAAACCATTACTATCATCTTTTACATACTCAGTAGCAGCACACGCATCTGATACAATGCACGGAATTCCATGAGCCATAAATTCAATCGGTGTCAAAGGCGCACCCTCATACCAACGTGAGGGAAATACCAATGCTCTTGCTGTTTTCATAATTTCAGGCATTTCATCATGTGTTTTCCAACCAACAAATGTAATTTCAGGATAATTATTTTCCAATTTTTCTTTTAATTCTCCGTCTCCGACAACAATTGCTTTTCCACGTACTTTTCCATTTTTCAGAAGTCGCACAAACGTTCTGCAGAAAAGGTCAGCACCTTTTTCTTCACTCAACCTTCCTAAAAATACATAATCAAAATTATTTTCTGCCTTATAAACAAAATTTTCGCCCAAATCATACGGATTCCGAACGTAGAACGTCTTATGTCTCTTTTTCGACACGTTCTTTCATTTTAGAATAACTAAATTCCGAAATATACGCTAATGCGATTTTCTTATTATTAGTCAGCCATTTATTCACGCCTACTTGTCGAATTACTCTCCATATTTTCTGAGGGTAGTTTCTCTTATCGCAATTACAAAGAATACACTTTAACGACATAGGACTTTTATTGCATACTTTTTTACTCTTATAGTCATAAAAGCCCCCGCATGGGCAAAGCGTAAAATAATCATGCAATGTTAAAATAACTTTTTTCCCTGACTGAGAACACACTTTCAGTATTGATGGCGAAAATGTATGTAGGTATCCATGAATATGGATTATAGTCGACTGCGAATCATAGTGTTGCAAAATTCTTTTTAACCTTGCTTCCTATATCAGCATTCCAAATTCCATTCGCCGCCGCTTCCAGTCTATTGGGGTTATCTCTGATTCCTAAATTATCTAAGCATTCAACTCTAATTCCCTTTTCTGTCAGCGCTGGATTTGGGCTTTTTATCTGTCGATACATATACCACTTCATATCCACGTCTTTTTTAATTCAAGTGCACTTATAAATGCAACTTGGGCAGTTCCACCAAGCGGATAAGAACTATTATCAATCACTATTACTGTTTTCAGCTCCACTCATACCCCTCCGGAATCCATACAAATAATTAATTCATCTCACATTTTTCTTTTATTTGGATATGATTTATATTATTCGTCAATTTTTATCATCTCGCCAAGTTTATAGTTCCATTCTTCAGGCTTCACCTCGGAAAATCCTCCATTGTGATAGAAGGTCAATTCCCCTACGTAAATTTTCCCGTCTATAAGATAGAAATCCACACGTAAATGTTTTAGCCCACATGAAAGTTTACGAGCAATTTCTTTCATTTGCTCAAACTGTTCTGGAATTCTAGGTGGCACATCCGAGTTTTTATCTCTCATTCTTATAGGCAAAAAATTACCACTTGCATCAAAGAAATCTGTCCGTGGATCTTTTGCCTTATCTTTCGAGATATATACTATCTTTGGTTCACCTTCAAAACAGAAGAATTTGTAATCTGTCAAGCATTCTTCGTTTTGAGATGTCATATATTTTTCAGCAATAATTCTCGGCTTTACATTTTTATAAGGCCATTCTCTTCCAACCCAGTAAAAATTTGTTTTTAATGATTTATTTATTTTACGACTAGCTTCTTTCTTATCAAGTTTATTTTTATCTTTACAAATAACCAAGCCACCTGAATCATGCGTACATTTTAGAACAAATCGTTCTGGCAATTTCTCAAAATCAATTTCATCGAAAGTGTTCCAAATTCCCAATGTCGGAATAGTATGTCCACTTCCAATAATTGATTCGATATACTTTTTGGCTTCATATTTATCAACCATCGTTGTGTAAATTGGTTTCCGATCATGAATTTTCAGCCACTGTATTTTTTTTCCGTATATGTTTGAGGATTGTCCAGATTTAACTTCTTTCCAACTTTGAGTCGATATATCAGTTTCAAATATGTATCATCTGGAAGAAACCTCAGACAGCTAACGAGCGCATTTTGGACTTCTCTTCCCATTATTTTTCTAACAAAGTTCATATTTTTCTTCCTAACTCTTCAATTTCTTTCATATAACAGTCAACTACTATCTTTCGATCATACTCTTTTTTTCAACTTTTTTTCTTCCTTCTATACCCATCTGTACCTTTTCTTCGTATGAAAGTTTAATAAACCGTATCATTTTATCTATCAAATCCTTGCTGTTTCTTTTGCTTTACTATATATCCTGTAACTCCATCTGTTACAGTTTCTTGGCAACCCGCATGGTCTGTTGTAATCAAAGGTCGCGCACATGCAGCACCTTTCTAAAAGTACGTTTGATATTCCTTCTGGGTGAAACGATGGAAGAACCACACAATGACACTTTTCCTCATAGGGTTTTACATCATCTACCAAACCATGATATATAACCTCTCCTGCCAATGTTTTTTCCTTTATAGCAGCTTTATAATCTTCTTCACAGTATCCACAGATATGAAATTCGACATTGGGGTAATGTTTTTGATTTCATGTGCTGCTTCAAAGAACTGTTCTATGCCTTTCGCTTTCATTACGCGAGCTACGTAAATAAATCGAATAGGTTCTTCTTTCCCTGGGTATGGAAGTGGAACAAATTTTTTAAGTTTACCCCTGATCCCGGCAATGTAATCCCTTTTGGGTACACAATGTGATTTGAATCAAAAAAGTTCTATCACTATCATTCTGAAAAAAAAAAACACATTTTGCCTTTTTTACAGCCCTTTTTATACAGTTCAATGGTCAACCTTTGTACAATGCCTTTTTCATCCAATCCTTTTCCAAGCCCCGTAATATTAGGAATAAAGGGAGTTTTGGTTATTGCACAAACTATCCCACCATATACATCTGGCTTCACTGTATATGCTAAAACAGCATCCGGATTGATGAATAGAACTCTGCCGGAAGTTATCACTGTTGCTCTTCATCGTCAACCGGTAAACGCCAACCACAACTTCCTTTTCCTTGCTCTCATCCCAGCTATCGTTTGCTTCATAAGCACCAGCAATTTCAAGCACACGATCTGCAATAAAGTCCTTACGGGTACGGTTCGATTCCACGATTGCTTCAATCAGATTCTCCGGAACATCAGCATAGTTTGCGAGCAGCTGTTTAGTGTCCTTGGGCAGGCAGTACCCGCCGTAACCGAAGCTGGGGTTATTGTAATGAGTGCCAATGCGCGGATCAAGGCAGACACCGTTGATAATCTGCTGAGTGTTCAGCCCCTTCATCTCTGCATAGGTATCCAGCTCATTGAAATAGCTGACGCGCAAAGCCAGATAAGTATTAGCAAACAACTTAACTGCTTCTGCCTCAGTGAATCCCATGAACAGCGTATCAATGTTTTCCTTGATTGCACCTTCCTGAAGCAATTCAGCAAAAATATGTGCAGCCTTCACCAGACGGGCGTTTTCTACATCCGTGCCAACGATGATACGGCTCGGATACAGGTTGTCATACAGAGCCTTGCTCTCACGCAGAAACTCCGGGCTGAAGATGATGTTATCGCAGTGGTACTTTTCGCGCACAGATGCCGTAAAACCGACCGGAATCGTAGACTTGATGACCATGATAGCATCGGGATTATACTTGATCACCAGCTTGATGACAGCTTCTACTGCAGAAGTATCAAAGAAGTTCTTCTTGCTGTCGTAGTTGGTAGGTGCTGCAATAACAACAAAATCTGCATCGCTATATGCTTCCTTTGCATCCAGCGTTGCGGTCAAATCAAGTTCCTTTTCTGCGAGATATTTTTCAATATAGTCATCCTGAATCGGAGACTTCTTGTTGTTGATCAGTTCCACCTTTTCGGGAACGATGTCCACCGCCAGTCACCTTATGATGCTGGCTCAGCAGCGTTGCAATGGAAAGTCCAACGTAGCCAGTTCCGGCCACAGCAATTTTCAAATCTTTAAATTCTCTTCATGATTACTTTTCCTCTCTTTGCGTTTTTATTTTGAAAACACACTCTTCACATACTCATAGCTGTTAATATCGCCAATGTCATACCGTTTGCCCGGCATAACGTAAGCGTGCATTGGGGTCTGTTTGCTCAGCCATGCGGCAAAGCTACCTGGTGCGTCATAACCGCAGCCATTGTCCAGTGCTTCCTGAATCCGCCTTACATCACAGGCACGGTAGCAATAGAAGGGCGGCACGGCCAGATTTCCTTTCGGCTCTGTCGGCTTCTCCTCATAGCTGGTGATCAGGTCATTGCCATCCAAGCGTGATAATCGCCGTTTTCTGCTGCTTTTTCAGTTCATTTTCCACATGGCACATCACACAGGAAGTGTCCTTTTTTCCTTGGCGAACTCCACGAACTTGGAAAGACTGAAATTCAGCACATTGTCGCCAGCCATAACCAGCAAATCATCAGCTAAATTCAGCTTTTCTACCGCCAGCTGAATATCTTTAACTGCTCCCAGACGAGTTTCATTGGTGCTTGTACCATCGTCGATCACAGTAATCTCATAAGGCCGCGTCTTTTTGCTTGTTACTTTTCCAATCCTCAAAATGCTGTGCAAACTTGTGGTTGGAAATCACCACAAATTCGTCAATGTCGGTGGTGTCCACCAGATCATCCACCAGCCAATCAAGGATGGATTTCTCACCTACTTTTAGAAGCGGTTTCGGGAAATTCTCCGTCAGCGGATAAAGCCGTGTAGCGTAGCCCGCTGCCAAAATCAAGCATTTCATCTATGTACTCTCCTTATAGTTCCACGCCATCTGCGCTCTCACACAAGTGGAAGCCATATTTTCCTTCCAATGCCGGGAACGCTTTCAGATACTCTGTTGTGACCCTTTTACTTCAATATCTTCGGCCTTATCTGGGTCAATCAGCGCCATACAGCAGCCTTTGAATCCCGCGCCGGAGAATCGACCACCGTAGATACCATCAGTGTCAGCCATAATTTCATACAGTTTTTTCAATTCATCGCAGCCACACTCGTAACTATAAATGGAAGATTTGCCACTCTCAAAAACCAGCTGACCGTAGCCCTCCAAATCACCTTTACGCCACAGTTCTGCACCCTTTTCGGCACGATCGAACTCACTGTAATAGTGTTCTGCACGTCTGCGCCACAACTCGGGCAAACGATCTCTATAGGCTTCAAAGACCTCAAACGGTACATCACGGAGCCGGGTGTTTGCAAAGGTATCGTAGTCCATCCCTGCATAGCCCATCAGTGCATAGGCCGCTGCCTTGCACTCATCCTTGCCGCAAATTGTACTTGGAGTTTTCAAAGAACGCTCCAAGCCGGAGAAGAAGATCGCTATCTTGTAAGGCTTCATCTTCTCGCTAGTCGGAATCAGCTCATAGCTATCATCTTTCGTGTCGAGGTACAGCAGTTGATTTTTCTTGGAAAGCACCTCACAACTCTGGTCGAGTTTGCCGCAGGAAACGCCAACATACTGGTTTTCCGCCGCCTTTGCCGTGAGAATCATCTCCATCGGTTCCAAATGGATACCATTCACTTTGCACAGTGCCGACAAAAACAGATAATAACCGAAGCAGACGAGGACAAACCGCCAATCGGCAGGCTACCCTCAATAATGCCAGATAGACCGACTTTCAAACGGTACTTTTCTCCCAGCATCTTTGCTGCGCCACGCAGATGGTCTGCCCAGTCGCCCTGCTTTTCATCTGGAACTGCATTTACAAAGAACTGGGCACGCTTCGGGAAGTTCAAAGGGACTGCAACTCCACCACACCATTCTGTTTCGGGTGATAGGCCATGTGGATTCCCTTTGTCGATTGCCAAACCATTGATTTTTCCGTACTGATGGTCGATATGCGCACCCAGCGGACTGATACGGTACGGGCAGAACGCCACATCAAACGGTTCCTGATGATATAATTCCTTGTAAACCTCAACACACTTCATCGGTTTATTTTCCTATTCTTCATTATTTGTAGAACTTTGCGTACCACTCAGCGAACTTCCGCAACCCCTCGCGCAAACTGGTAGAGGGCTTATATCCGAAGTCACGCTCCAGCGCACTGGTATCTGCATAGGTCACAGGTACATCACCAGGCTGCATCGGAACCAATTTTTTGTGTGCTTCAAAATCATAATCTTCCGGCAGAACACCAGCACGAATCAGTTCTTCCTGCAAAATCTGTACAAAGTCCAGCAGATTTTCCGGATTCTGGTTGCCGATGTTATAAACTGCATACGGAGGAACGGGCAGACCGTCTTCACCATTTTTACGTTTCGGCGCACCCTGCATTACACGGACAACGCCTTCAACAATATCGTCCACATAAGTAAAATCGCGCTTGCAGTTACCGTAGTTGAAAATCTGAATCGTCTCGCCTTTCAGCAGCTTATTCGTAAAGCCGAAGTAAGCCATATCCGGGCGGCCAGCAGGCCCATATACCGTGAAGAAACGCAGACCAGTAGACGGAATGTTATACAGCTTAGAATAGGCATGAGCCATCAGCTCATTGGATTTCTTAGTGGCTGCATACAGCGATACCGGGTTATCCACCTTATCATCCGTACTGTACGGCACTTTTTATTACTTCCATAGACCGAAGAACTCGATGCATAAACCAAATGTTCCACCGGAGTATGCCCTTCATCGTAAGAATGGCGGCAGGCTTCCAGAATGTTATAAAAGCCAATCAAGTTTGCTTCCACATAAGCATCAGGGTTCGTAATGGAATACCGAACCCCTGCCTGCGCACCAAGGTTCACCACAATTTCCGGCTTATACTGCTCAAAGATAGATTCGATCACCGCCTTGTCTGCCAGATTACCTTTTACGAAGCTGAAATTGTCAAACTGCTCCAATTCCTTCAAACGTGCTTCCTTCAGGCGCACATCATAATAGTGGTTCATGTTGTCCAGACCCACAACCTTGACACCCTCCACCGTGGAGAGCAGTCTCTTTGCAAGGCTAGAACCGATAAAACCAGCTACCCCCGTGATAAAAACACTCTTGTTTCTCAGATTGATTTTCGTTTTATTTTCCACCATAATTTTTCTTATCCTCCCTTGTTGACTCCCCCACTTATTTCATTATACGGCAACAAGCCTGTATACAGATTGCAGCCACAATCCATACGCAGGCCTGTCTTTTTATTCTCCATGCCCCAGCAAGCACACCTTGAACGTTTTAAAAATAATCTTCCAATCCACCCAGAAGCTGCGTTCCTGCACATATTTAATGTCCAGGTTCATCCACTCTCCTCAAAGGACAGCTCATTGCGGTGCGGCGCGATCTGCCAATAGCAGCTCAGGCCCGGCGTCACATACAAACGCTGCTTCTCATAATCCCCATACTGCTCCACCTCGCGGGGCAGGGCAGGCCGCGGGCCAACGATGCTCATATCACCCTTCAGGATGTTCCAAAGCTGCGGCAGCTCATCGATGCTGGTCTTGCGGATAAATTTACCCACGCGGGTAATTCGCGGGTCGTCCTTGATTTTGAACACCGGGCCGTCCATTTCATTCTGGCCCAGAAGGTCGTCCAGTTTTGCTTCCGCATTCGGACACATGGAACGAAACTTGTAGAACCTGAACGGTTTGCCATCTCGTCCAATGCGCTCCTGCGAAAAAATAGGCCCGGCAGAAGGGTCATCTACCACGATAGCAATAGCTGTTGCCAGCATCACCGGCGACAGCACCACAAGCGCCAGTGCCGATAAGACCACATCCTACATCCGGCGTCCGACCCAATATAACCGATGTTCCCGCAGATTCTGCTTTCGGTCGATGACGACCGGCTTCTCAATTCAACCACACTTGCTGACATTCCGCATACCTCACTTACGATTCGATGTTTTGCTCTGCCTCACCGCTCATCTCTGCCTGCCAAAATTGCTCGACTACCGCATAAACGGAGCTTTTCGAGCATGACGACCACAAGAGCTTTTATGGACACATCTGAAATACCTTTTCTCCGGTATTTTGACCAGAGGCATTTCAGATTCAATGTGTCATTCCAACAACACTTTTGAAATCGCAATTTCTTTTTTTCATCTTTCAGTTTCGCACAACTTTAATAGACTCCTGCGCACACTCTGCAAAAGTCAAACCCTTTTACTTTGAGATTTCATTCTATTTTTATCGTTTTTCTGAGCTTTTTTTCTTTCAGAGCCACAACCCCTGCCTATTTTCATATTATGATTTATTCCTCGACCAATTTTATCATAATTTTACCATTACTTCAATAGTTTTCCACTCAAACATCTACCCTTTCTATAGCCGCCGATTTGTCACCCTCTTTGCCTTGTTCTATTTTTTGTTCTACAAAGTTGAATCGCTATAAATAATTTTTTGAACAGCTTTTGTCGAACAGCCACCATCTAAGCTTGCAATAGATCCAGAATTATAAATAAGCGGCAAAAAGCGTTTTTATCTTTTACAGACGCTCCCAATATTAGAAGCCACTATCAAACAACAAAGCCGCTTTCTGTGCCTCACAGCACAAAAAGCGGCTTTGTTACGTCCTTATTCAGACTTATAGAGCATTATTCCGGCAGGTCCTCTTCGTTCTCGAGAGAGTGCCAGACATTCTGGACGTCATCGTTATCCTCGAGAGCATCCAGCAGCTTGCCCATCAGCTTGAGCTGATCGGGGTCGGTCAGACGGGTGGTGGTCATGGGGACCATGGCCAGGTCGTCGGAGAGGATCTCGTAGCCCTTCTCCTCCATTGCCTTGACGACAGCGGAGTAGTTCTCGGGGTCGGTGGTGATCTCAGCGGCCTCTTCGCCTGCATCGAAGTCCTCAGCACGCATCCAGGGCGTCCATCATGGCCTCGTCGGCGTCCTTGTCTTCCAGAGAGATGTCGATGACGCCCTTCTGGCTGAACAGGAAGCCCACGCAGCCCATAGCGCCCAGATTGCCGCCGTTCTTAGCAAAGCAGTGGCGCAGGTCGGCAGCGGTACGGTTGCGGTTGTCGGTGAGGGTATCAACGATGACAGCCACGCCGCCGGGGCCGTAACCCTCGTAGGTGATTGCCTCGTACTCGGTCTTATCGCCGCCCTCGGCCTTCTTGATGATACGCTGGATGTTATCGTTCGGCACGCTCATACGCTTTGCCTTGGAGATCAGGTCAGCCAGCTTGCTGTTGGAAGCGGGATTGGGGCCGCCGGTACGGACGGCAACGCTGATCTCGCGGCCGATCTTGGTAAAGACCTTTGCCTTTGCGCCGTCAGTCTTCTCCTTCTTGCGCTTGATATTGTTCCATTTGCTATGTCCAGACATGGAAAAGAGCCTCCTGTATTTTATCAGATCTCCGCCTGCGGGCAGACGGGCTGTGGTCGCCCGCATTGTGGCAGCACACAAAATCTAACTCTATTATTTTATCACAACAGCCATCGGCGTTCAAGCCTTGTGCTGCTGGTTTTCGGGCCTATTCTGCCAAAAACTACGTTTTACAGCAGACGAAGTGCCTTGGGATAATGGTTTTTGACCCTGCCGCCGGATACCTTGCCGCCTCCCAGCGGCCAGCCATCTACCGTCACACAGCACCATCCATCGGCAGCGGTGTGAGCTTCTATCTCCCGGCCGGAGAGGTATTCCACGGTCCGCGGGTCGGCGAGGGTCAGCTCCTCGCGGTTCTTGCAGAGCGCGCCGAAAGCCGTGAACAGATGGTGCTCCGGCACGAAGCGTCCCTTTTGCACACTGCCCACGAAGACGCCTGCACGCAAAACGTGAAGATTCGTCTGCGGGAAAGCCGCCGGCAGCAGAACGCCGCCGCCATGCACCACGGCGGGACGCCCGGCCAGCTCCGGGAAATATTCCTCCGCAAACTCCCGCCACGCGGCAAGGCTCTGGGCGGGCGTTGCCTCCCCTGCCCCGCCGTCTCGGCTGCGGACGCTGCGGCCCTGCACAGCCTCCCGGCAAGCCCGGCTATTTTCCCGCCGGGCGCTGCGGGCATCCGCAGGCTTTGCGGCTTTCTGGGGTTTGCCGCCCTTGGCTTTTTTGCCTGCCTCGGCGGCAGCGGCCAGCCAGAGCTGTTCTTCGGGGGTGTACTCGCCGGGAGCCGGCAGAGCCCGGGGCGTACCGGCTTTGACGAGCCGGGCCATAAAGTGTCCCTCCCCGCCCTGACAGGGCCAGATGCGGCGCACCTTGCTCACGTCCAGCGGCAGACCACCGGTGCGGTTGGCCTCGCCCTCGCTGCCGAAGGAATAATCCACATTGCCCAGCACATCGGCCAGCGTGAACTCCGGGTGGCGCTGCAGAAATGCGGCCACCTGTCCCTCGTCCTCTTCCGGCGCGAAGGTGCAGGTGGAGTAGACCAGTTCGCCGCCCGGCGCGAGGACCGCAGCGGCGCTGTCGAGGATGTCCGCGCCCAGCTCTGCGCACTGCTTCACCAGCGCTTCGCAGTGCTGGGCCAGCGCGGCAGGCTCTTTGCGGAACATCCCCTCACCGGAGCAGGGCGCGTCCACCAGAACCCGGTCGAAGAACTCCGGCAGGGCCGCTGCGATGCGGGCGGGCGTCTCGTTGAGCACGACGGCGTTGGACACACCCATCCGCTCGAGGTTGCTTTTCAGGATCTCCGCCCGGGCCGCGACGTATTCGTTGCTGACCAGAAGTCCCTGCCCCCGCAGAGCGGCGGCGAGCTGGCTGCTCTTGCCGCCGGGGGCGGCGCACAGGTCCAGCACCCGCATCCCGGGCCGGACGCCCAGCAGCGGAGCTGCCGACGAGGCCGATGGCTCCTGCGAGTAGAAGACGCCTGCGTGATGGTAGGGGTGGCGTCCCGGCTTGAAGTCAGGCTGTTCCACCACGAACGCCGCCTTGCAGAAGGGCGAGGGCCGCAGCGGGAAATCTGCCCGGGCCGCAAATCCTTCCGGGGTCGTGCGGAGTGCGGACACGGTCACGCCCCGGGCCGCCGTCTCCTGCGGGGCGGCGTAGAGGAGGTCGTACCGCTCCCCCAGCAGGGCGCGTTTCCGGGCTTCAAAATATTCGGCAGGCATTTTTATGAGACCTCCTTCGAGCTGCGGTGCATAAAGCCGCCGCAGCCGGTCAAACTATGGGCAGGGAGCGCAAAGCGTCTCCCGAAATCGAAAGGAGCGACGATACGATGGAAAATCGCAGTGAGAAACGCAGCACCAACTGCAAGAACCAGACTCAGGACCGCACCACCGATCAGACGAACAACCGCACCACCAGTTCCAGCCAGAACTCTGCTGCCAACGAGCACAAGCACCCCAACCAGTACACCAAGGGTGCCGACGACGAGGGCGGCAAGAACTCGGCCCGCAACTCCGCCCGCAACAGCCGCTGAGCTTCTGCGCTGAGCGCCTCCCCGCCCAAACGGACCATCCGGCGGGACAACAAAAAGCCCACTGCTCTCTTTGCACTGTTCCCCAGTGCAGAAAGCAGTGGGCTTTCGCGTGTTCCGGTTATTTTTCGTTGGGGTCGAACGACTGCCACAGCGTCTCGAACAGCTCCTGCACCCGGCTCAGCCGGCCGTTCAGATACAGCCAGCCCAGCAGGCACTCGAAGCCGGTGGACGCGCGGTACTCCTCCGGGGAGGCGTGTTTGGCCACACTGGCCTTGCTGGCGTTGCGGCCCCGCTTGAAGACAGCCAGCTCGTCCTCGGTGAAAAGCGGCTCCAACAGCTGCTCTTCCCGGAACTGCGCCCGGGCCGAGACGTATTTGACCTTTTCGGCGTTGAGCTTTCCCGCCGACAGACGGTGGTGCTCCACCAGCCGCTGCCGCACCAGAAGCTCCAGCACACTGTCGCCCACGAAGGCCAGTGCCAGCGGGCTCAGCTCCCGGGGGTCGATCTTTTCGGGTTCGTTCATAGGATACCTCTTAAACGCTTCTTCTTTGCTCACCCTCTCAGTCTCGCATTCGCTCGACAGCTCCCTACCGAGGGGCCTCTGGCGAAGAGGGAAAGCTTCACGAAATGCCAAGGCCTCTCCTCGCTAGGAGCAACAACGACGACCGCCGCCAGTGGCGGAAACAGGGAGTCGCTGTTGGGGCCGCGGCCAGCAAGACGCAAGCAAAGCGCTGGGCTGCTGGGTGCCGCAACCGGGCAGTGGCATTGCGAAGCAATGACGGGGAAAGGTTTATCCCGCAAAATCTTGCTTAGAAGATATAATCGAACTGATACTCGCCGATGAGGATGGTGTCGTTCTCCTGCACGCCCTTCTGCACCAGAGCGTCCAGAATGCCGCTCTCGCCCAGCTGACGCTGGAAATACTGCAGGCTCTCGTAGTCGTCCACATTGCTGCCGGCAAGGATATACTCCAGCCACGGCGCATCCACGCTCCAGACATGAGCCTCCACCCGCTTGATGGTGAACTCGCGGCTGCCAGCCTTTGCCTCCGGCTTCTTGTACTCGGGGGCAAACACGGGGATGGCGGGAATGTCCTTCAGGCGGTTGTAGACCAGACCCGGAAGCTCCCTCACGCCCTGCATGGTGGCGGCGGAGATGGGGACGAAGGTCAGGCCCTTCTCCTCCACATACCTGCGGAAGATGTCGATCTGCTCCTCGGTGGCGAGGTCACACTTGTTGCCCACCACGATCTGGGGACGCTCGGCCAGCGCAGGGCTGAACTTTGCCAGCTCCTCGTTGATCTTCTCGAAGTCCTCGATGGGGTCGCGGCACTCGCTGCCGGAGACATCCACGACGTGGAGCAGCAGGCGGCAGCGCTCCACATGGCGAAGGAAGTCATGGCCCAGACCGACGCCCTCGCTGGCGCCCTCAATGAGGCCGGGGATGTCGGCGCAGACAAAGCTTGCGCCCTCACCCACCGACACGACGCCCAGCGTCGGCACCAGCGTGGTGAAGTGGTAGTTTGCAATTTTCGGCTTTGCGGCGCTGATGGTAGAGATGAGGGTGGACTTGCCCACATTGGGGAAGCCGATGAGGCCCACATCCGCGATGAGCTTCAGCTCGAGGAGTTACCTGAATGTCCTCGCCGGGCATACCGGGCTTTGCAAACTTGGGGATCTGGCGGGTGGGGGTAGCAAAGTGTGCATTGCCGTAGCCGCCGCGTCCTCCCTTGGCGATGGTGACGGGGGTGTGGTCGGACAGGTCGGCGATGACAAGGCCGCTCTCGGCGTCCTTGATGACCGTACCCAGAGGCACCTTGATGACGAGATCCTCGGCGTTCTTGCCGTGGCAGAGGCTTGCGCCGCCCTTGCCGCCCTCGTCGGCGGTGTACTTGCGCTTATAACGGAAGTCCATCAGGGTGGTGAGGTGGTCGTCCACGACGAAGATGATGTCGCCGCCCCGTCCGCCGTCGCCGCCGTCCGGGCCGCCGGCGGCCACGAACTTCTCACGATGGAAGCTCACTGCGCCGTCGCCGCCCTTGCCCGCATGGAGCCAGATGGTGGCGATGTCGATAAAATTGGTTTGTGCTGCCATACAGGCCCTCCTGTTCTCAGAAAAAATTCTTCTCAGCGCTTATTTTCTGCGCTTTTATTGGAAAATAACCTCTCAGTCCGCGCTTTGGCGCGTCCAGCTCCCCTAGATAGGGGAGCTGAATCGAGGAAGAAGAAATTCATCAAAAGAGCCGGGCCACGAGGGTCCGGCTCTCTGTGTTGCAGATTTTAGAAAGAAGTTACTGCTTGACGCTGCACTTCTTGCCGCTCTTGCCCACGCGCTCGAAACGAACGGTGCCATCGACCAGAGCAAACAGGGTATCATCGCTGCCCTTGCCGACATTCTCACCCGGCTGGATGTGAGTGCCGCGCTGGCGAACGAGGATGTTGCCGGCCAGAACGAACTGACCATCTGCACGCTTGGTGCCCAGACGCTGAGCCGCAGAATCACGGCCGTTCTTGGTGCTGCCTACGCCCTTTTTATGTGCCATTGTAATATACCTCCTACTTAGCCGTTGATCGCAGTGATCTCAACCTTGGTGAAGGGCTGACGATGGCCCATGCGGCGAGCACTGTGCTTCTTTGCGCGATAGGTGATGATGTTCAGCTTCTTGCCCTTGCCATTCTTGATGACCTTGGCAGAAACGGAAGCGCCCTCAACAACAGGAGCGCCAACCTTGACCGAACCCTCCTCGCCAATAGCGAGAACCTGATCAAACTTCACTTCGGAGTCGGCCTCAACGTCCAGCTTCTCGATGTAGACGATGTCGCCCTGCTCCACGCGGTACTGCTTACCGCCGGTAACAATGATTGCGTACATTTTGTTCATTCCTTTTCGTTGTACTCGCTGGTCGTAAAGGCAGGCCCTCACAGGGGCCATTTGAGGCGCCCACACCAAGCGGCTAGAATAGTATAGCAAAAAAATGTGCGGATTTCAAGAGGAAAATCCCGCTTTTGCGGAAATTTTTCAGTTTTTTCTCCGCCAGCTTCTCCTTCAGCATCTGCTTCACCTGCTCGTTATATGCATTCGTGCGCTCGAGGAAGAGCTTGCGGGGGCTGGAAGCCACCAGCTCCTCCCTCTCCACCGTAAATTCCGGCTCTGCCTTGCGCACCTTTGCCAGCAGGCTGCGGTTCTCTGCCGTCAGAGCCAGCGTCACCATGAGAGGCTTGGACTTATATTTCCGGGTCAGGAAAATCTCCAGCGCCACGCCGCCCACGACGGCCGCCGCCGCCACCAGCTGGGAGGCACGCAGGCCCAGCGACGGCACCAGCAGCAGGCTGTCGGTGCGGAGTCCCTCGATCCAGAAGCGGCCTGCGCCGTACCCAGACAAGGTAGCGCAGGGCAATGTCGCCGTTGAACTTCCGCTTTTGATGTACGCCGCCAGCAGAGCCAGACCCACGAAGCACCAGATGCTCTCGTAGAGAAAGGTGGGGTGGACGGGCATGGCGGGGTCGATGGTGACGCCCTTCGGCACCGTGACAGTGCTGCCCATCAGGTAATCTTCCGTTGCTTCGCTGAACATGCCCCAGGGCAGGGTGGTGTTGCAGCCGAAAGCCTCCTGATTGAAGAAGTTGCCCCAGCGGCCGCAGCCCTGTCCGATGAGGAAGCCCATGCCGGCCAGGTCGAACATGGGCAGCACCGGCACGCCCCGCCATTTGCAGGCCAGGCCGCCGAACACAAAGGCGCCGATGATGCCGCCGTAGATGGCCAGACCGCCGTCGCGGACGGCCAGCACATCCCAGATGGTATCGTAATTATAGGGCGCCATCGCCACATAATACAGGCGGGCGCTGGCGATGCCCAGCACCACACCGACGAGGATGACGTCCACCATCGCGTCGGCGTCGATGCCGAACTCGGTGCAGCGGCGGAACGCGAACACCAGCGCAAGGCAGAGGCCAAAGGCGATGCAGACGCCGTACCAATAAATATCCATGTCGCCAATGCTGAAGGCTACACGGCAGCTCAAAGCTGAGGCCAAGGCCTGGGAACTGTACCAGATTCGTCATTCTTCTGTCTCCTCTTCTTCGTCCTCTTCGACGACCGTGCCGTCCGGCTCGATGCTCATCACGGCCATCCGCTCCGGGCGCAGGATGTGCTGCAGGGCCGCGTCGGCGTCCTCTGCCGTCAGGCCCGCCAGCATGGTGATCTGCTGGGCCACGGTCTGACCCGCCAGCGCGAAATCCGCCATCTGGCTGGCCGAATCCTCGACATTTTCCAGATTTTCGATGAGCTGGCCGTATTTTTCGTTCTTGCAGAGGGTGAAGATCTCCCGGTCAACCCCCTCGCGCCGCACCCGCTCGATCTCGTCCAGCAGAAGCTGGCGGACGGTGTCGGGCCGGTCGCTCTCGCCGGTGAAGAGGATGCAGCAGCACCCGTCCACCCGCAGCACCTCACCGCCGAAGCCCGGGTTGGTCAGGCCCTCGTCGTAGAGGCGGCGGTAAAGCGGCGACATCCCGCCGCAGATGCAGCAGAGGATAAGCTCGTACAGCATCTCGCTGCGCAGGTCGCCAAAAGGCAGCGGCTCTTCTTTGAAGCCCAGACCGAAGCAGGACTTGGCGATGGGCATGGCGATGGTCTTTTCGGCCGCCGCCAGCGTCATCGGCTCCGGGCGGAGCAGGCGCTCGACCTTTTCCGCCGGGCGCTCGTCCATCAGGCCGTGGCGGGCGCAGGCAGCCAGGATCTGCTCCATGCTGGTGTTGCCTGCTGCGGCCAGCACCATATTGCCCGGGGCATAGAATGCCCTGCAGCAGTCGTAGAGCATCTCGGGCGTTATCTCCGCGATGCTCTCCACCGTTCCCGCAATGTCACTGCGGATGGGGTGGCTGTGATACAGGCACTCGCACAGGCCGGTGATGAGCCGCCAGTCGGGGCTGTCATCGTACATCTTTATCTCCTGCCCGATGATGCCCTGCTCTTTGGCGATAGTCTGCTCGGTAAAGTAAGGGTGTCCCACCATGCCAGCAGCAGCACGTCAAGGCTCTCGTCCAGCTGTTCCGTGGCCGTAAAGAGGTAGCAGGTGCGGTCAAAGGCCGTGAAGGCGTTGGCATTCGCGCCGGTCTTGGCGAACTTTGCAAAGGCGTCGCCGTCCTCATCCTCGAACATCTTGTGCTCGAGGAAATGGGCCACACCGGCGGGCAGATGCACTTCCCGCTCCCCCAGCCGGAAATCCCGGTCGATGGAGCCGAAGCGGGTGGCGTAGATGACATGGGTGCCGGAGTAGCCCGGCATGGGGCGGACGAGGACCGTCAGCCCCGAGGGCAGGGTCTGCCACTGGTCTGCGGCGGTGCGTTCCAGCACGCTCTGGGTGTTCTCAGCCATTCTCGTCCCCCTCCTCTCTCGTCAGCAGGCAGCTCACCGACAGGGTGAACTGCCGGAGGATGTCCCGCACCTCTTCTTTGGTCACCGCCAGCAGGGCGCGGCGGGCGTCGTCCGGCGTCTGCACCGGGCCGCCCCGCAGCACCTCCATATAGTACCATGTCTCGATGCCGCCCAGTGTGTCCTCCAGGCCGTTCATCCCGGCCAGCAGGCCCCGGCGGCAGTCTTCCAGCTCCTCGTCGGTGATAGGGCCGTCGCAGAGGTCTCTCAGCTCTTTGAGCACCGCCTGCTCGGCCCGGGCCGCGTCCGCGTGCTCGACGCCGCTGTTGACGGCCATGCTGCCCGTGAAGCTCTGGAAGGACGACGAGCAGTAGTAGCACAGATGGTCGCGCTCCCGGACGTTCAGGAAGAGGCGGCTGGTGACGCTGCCGCCGTAGAGAGCCATCGCCAGCCGGACTGCGGCCAGCTGGCCGGGCTGCATGGGCTGGCCCAGCGTGAAGAGCATACAGAGCTTGGCCTGCGTGGTGTCGAAGTGCTCCACCCGGCGCACTGGCTCCCGCCGGGGCATGGCGATGTTCTCCGCCCGGGGCAGCGGGACGCGGTCGATAGCCGAAAGCTCGGTCAGCAGGGCGTCCTGCACAGCGGCGGTGCTGGCCTCGTCACAGCCCAGCACGATCAGCTCGATGTTCGCCGTCCGGAGCATCTCGTCATAAGCCTCGGTCAGCATCTCGGGCGTCAGGCCGTCCACCTCTTCCAGATAGCCCTCCTGCCGGACACCGGCGGGGCTGTCTCCGAAAAATTCCCGGTTGGCCTGCCGCTGGCAGTAGAGCCGCTTGTCGTTCACTTCGTCTTCCAGTGCCTTTTTCAGCATCTGTTTCTCGATGCCCACAGCCTCGGGGTCGAAGGTTCCGCCCACGAAATAGGGGTGGAAGGCTGTGCCCAGCGCCAGTGCGGCGTACTCCTGCGTCAGCTTCTCCCCTTCCAGCGCGAACTGGTCCTTGATGCCTGTGATGCTGACACAGAGGTTGTGGCTGCATCCCATCGGGCGGGCATCCACCGTCAGGTCGGCACCATAGAGGCGGGCCAGCTTTTTGGTCATCTGGGTCATGTCGGGGCAGTCGGCATAGCCCCGCTCCATCACCAGCGGCAGCAGCGCGTGGGCCGTGGCCGTCTCGCGGCGGGCCGGGAACGCAAAGTGGATGCTGATGCGGCAGCGGTTGAATTTTTGTGCAGCGTCATACGAGAGATGGACGCCGGGCGCGATCTGGGTTCGTTTCAATGTTCTATCGTCCTTTTGTGTTATTTCGTTTGTTCCAGCGCCAGATACTCTTCCAGCGAGAGGCCCGAGGCACGGATGGCGAGGGCGTTGTCCCTGCCCACATACCGCCAGTGCCACGGCTCAAACACCATGCCGGTGGCAGCCTGACGCTCCTGCGGCCAGCGCAGGATGAAGCCGTGCTCTGCCGCATAGGCCTCCAGCCACTCGTAGGCGCGGGTGTCGGCGAAGCCGGTGTTCTCCTCAAGGCTGTCCGCTGCGAGGATGTCGGCACCGTAGCCGGTGGCATATTCGCTGGCCTCCGGCGCAGGCTGGACGGTCGCAGCCCTGGCAGCGGCCTCTTCCTCCGAGCAGCCGGACTCCCGGTAGCTCTGGACCGCAGCCTCATAGGCGCCCTGACGGGCGGCGGCATCCTGATGCCCTGCCGTCAGCACCAGCTCGATCTCATCCTGCCTTGCGGCCTCGGCCATTTCGCGGTAAGCTGCGGCGGCCTCGGCTTCCAGCGAAGCACCGGTGGCATCATCGGCCACGGCCAGCTCCGGCGTCGGCTCTTCCGTCAGGGGAAGGTTTGCATTCACCAGCATGAGGCGCTTATCCGAAAGGTCCGTCTCCGCGCCGCCCGCATACTCCCGGGCCTCGAAGGCCGTCGGCGGCGCGATGAGGGCATAGGCCCTGGGCAGCAGCCAGAGGATGCCGCCGGTCATCACAGCCATGACCGCGCCGCAGCTGAGCAGAAAGACCGTCCAGTTGCGCACGAGGCGGATACGGTGTCTCCGGCGGCGTTCTTTCGGCGACAGAGCGCGGCGGGGTGCGGGTCGATTTTGCTCCATGATGCAGCTTCCTTCCTGTTTTTGACGTTCGCCCTGGATACAGGCACATAATAATATTATACACCCCTTTTATCTGGGTGTAAACGGCAGGGGCTGTAAAAAAATTGTGTACGCAAAAAGCCGCCGCACCGGCGCAGGACGCACGGCACGGCGGCTTTGAAGCCACATCTTACTCGAACAGCATATCGTGGATGGAGCTGACAGCCTTGTCGGCGTCCTCACGGTCGATGATGCAGGAGATCTTGATCTCACTGGTGGAAATCATCTTGATGTTGATGTTGTTGTTGGACAGAGCCTCGAACATCTTGGAGGCCACGCCGCTGTGGCTCTGCATACCGGCACCCACGATGGACACCTTGGCGCAGGTCTCGTCGCAGGTGACCTGGTCGAACTTTGCGCTCTCGCGCAGGACGCGCATGGCAGTCTCAGCCTCGCTCTCCGCGCAGGTGAAGCTGATGTCCTTCTTGCCGTCGCGGCCGGTGGATTGCAGGATGATGTCCACATTGATGTTCTTCTGGGCCAGCAGGCCGAAGATCTTGAAGCTGGTGCCCGGCTCATCGGGAACATTCAGGATCGTAATAACAGCAACATCGGTGTCCTTTGCGACACCCTTGATCAGCATACCTTCCACGTCTTTTACAACCTCCTTGACGACCGTGCCGGGCACGGGGTTCAGGCTGGAGAGGACCTCCAGCTCCACATTATACTTCTTGGCCAGCTCCACGCTGCGGTTGTTGAGCACCTGTGCGCCGAGGGAGGCCAACTCCAGCATCTCGTCGAAGGTGATCTCATCCAGCTTGCGGGTGTTGCGCACCTTGCGCGGGTCGGCGGTGTAGACGCCCTCCACGTCGGTAAAGATCTGGCAGCGGTCGGCGTGGAGCGCTGCTGCGATGGCGACAGCGCTGGTGTCGGAACCGCCGCGGCCCAGTGTGGTGATGTCGTCCAGCTTGTTCAGGCCCTGGGAGCCTGCCACGACGACGACGCGGTTGCGCTCCAGCTCCGAAGAGATGCGCTCGGTCTCCAGCTTGGTGATGCGGGCCTTGGTGTAAGCACGGTCGGTGCGGAAACCCGCCTGCCAGCCGGTCAGGCTGGTGGCGTGGCAGCCCAGCTCGTTCAGAGCCATAGCCAGCAGGGCGATGCTGATCTCTTCGCCTGCGGCCAGCAGCATATCCATCTCACGGGCAGAAGGGTTGTGGGTGATCTCTGCTGCCTTTGCGATAAGGTCATCGGTGGTGTCGCCCTGTGCGGACACCACCACGACCACGTCATTTCCCGCGTTGTGGGTGTTGGCCACGATGCGGGCCACGTTGAAGATACGGTCCCGGTCCTTCACCGAAGAACCGCCGAACTTCTGTACGATCAACGCCATATCTTGTCACTCTCCTCTTTTTGCTCCCTCAGTGTGTGAGGGGTACACCGGGCGGAAGCGGTCTTGCACTTCCGGTCCTGTCTATCATTCCACTGTCGCACCGGTGTTGTCGGCATCCAGCCGCAGCAGTGTAAATGCTTCACATCCGTCCAAGCCTTCCAGCAGCTCGAGGCCTTTTTTCCAGCTTGGAGTAGAATTTTTCGGCGCTGGCCTTCTCTGCCACCGCCATCACGGTGCTGCCCGCGCCCGAGACGTATACCGCCTTTGCGCCGCAGAGCCGCGCCATATCGAAGACTTCCTTCGAGCCGGGCATCAGGGGCATCCGGTAGGGCTGGTGGAGCTTATCCTCGGTGGCAATGGCCAGCAGGTCGTGGCGGCCCTCGCAGAACGCCGCCGGGATGAGGGCCGCACGGGACAGGTTATACACCGCATCCTTGTGGGTGACCTCTTTCGGCAGGGCCGCACGGGCGGCCTCGGTCAGCAGCTTGTAGTCCGGTACGATGGCCGCAAAGCAGAGGCTCTCGTCTACATCCCGCTTGACGGAGTAGACGACGCCGTCTTCGAAAACGCTGCTGGTCAGACCGCCCAGAAGGGCCGGTGCCACGTTGTCCGGGTGGCCCTCGATGGAGGTGGCCAGCGTCAGCAGCTCCTGGGTGTTGAGCACATCGCCCAGCATCCGGTTCGCACCCAGCAGGCCCGCGATGATGCAGGCCGAGGACGAGCCGAGGCCCCGGGCCATCGGGATGGCGTTGGTCTGGACGAGCTTGAGGGGCGGCATGGTCTTGCCGACCTTATCGAATAGGCCCTTGGCCGAGCGGTAGACCAGATTGCTCTCGCCGCGGGGGATGCGGGTGCCGTCCGCCGCCGAGATGTCCAGATGGTCGCTCTCTTCGAATGTCACGGTATTGTACAAGGTCACAGCCAGACCCAGCGCATCGAAGCCGGAGCCGATGTTAGCACTGGTGGCCGGGACGGAAACTTTTATCTTCATCGCAGTTCCCTCTTTTCTCACGCTCAGGCGTCCTCAGGCAGGCGGCGGAGCACCAGCTTCACGCTGCCGCCCACGGCCTCCACCTTCCGGGCTGCTTCGGCCAGAGCCTTGCCGTCGGCGCTGTCCACGAAGTAGGCACAGCCATCGAAGTGCTCATCCACCACATGGCCCTTGCCATAGATGGCCTCGGCCACGGCCGGGGCGATGCCCTCCACACGCACATAGTATGCGGCGGGCGCGGGGTCGGTGAGCATCCCTTCCACCGGCTCGGCGGGCTGCCAGAACAGGCTGTCGTGGACCTTGGAGCCGTTCTTGAGGGCGTCCACCACGTCGGCCACGACAGCACTGGCGGTGGGCAGCTTGCCCGCGCCCTTGCCGTAGAAGACCACGTCGCCCAGCATATCGCCCTTGACGAGGACGGCGTTGAAGACGTCGTCCACGCCGGCCAGCTGGTTCACCTTCGGCACGAGGCAGGGCTCGACGCCCGCAGCCACGCTGCCGTCCTCGCCCCGCTTCATCCATGCGATGAGCTTGATGACGCAGCCCAGCTTTTCCGCTGCCGCCACATCGCCCGCCGTGATGTCCCGGATGCCGCGGGTGGGGATGTTCTGGGGGTAGATCTGATGGCCGCAGACCAGCGAGGACAGGATGGCGATCTTGCGGCAGGCGTCGCGGCCGTCCACATCATCGCCGGGGTCCTTCGTCTCGGCGTAACCCAGCTCCTGCGCGATCTTCAGTGCCTCGTCGAAGCCCAGATTCTCCCGCACCATCTTGGTGAGCATGAAATTGGTGGTGCCGTTGACGATGCCCTCCACCTCAGTGATGACGTTGGCCGCGAGGCACTGGTGCATCGGGGTGATGATGGGGGTGCCGCCGCCCACAGAGGCCTCGAAGAGGAAGGCGCAGCCGTGAGCCTTGGCCAGAGCCAGCAGCTCTGCGCCGTAGGTGGCCACCATCTCCTTGTTGGAGGTGCAGACGCTCCGGCCGCTCTCGAGGCAGGCCTTGACGTAGGGGTAGGCGAAGTGGGTGCCGCCGATGGTCTCGACGACGACCTTCACTTCGGGGTCTTCCAGAATGGCGTCAAAATTCTTTATAAACAGCTGTGCAGCCGGATGATCCGAGAAGTCCTTGGGGTCAAGGATGTACTTGACCTCCACCGGTTCGCCTGCGCGGCGGGGAGACACCTGCGGCGTTGCGGCAGAGCACCTCGTACACGCCGCTGCCCACCGTGCCAAAGCCCAGAATCGCGATTTTTGCCATGATACTGCCCTCGTTCTTTTTTCTATGAATGTACTGTCACAGATTGTATCCGCAGTGTACGCCCACGACCATCCGCTGGCGCGAAAGCTTTTCCGTCAGCTCCTCGGGGGTCATCTGCATGGTGTCGGTACGGATGGTGACAGCCACCAGCGCGGCTCCGTTCTCCGGAGTAGACTGATTGATGGTCACGATGCTGGCACCGGCGGCACTGATGCCGGCCAGAAGGCTCTGCAATGCACCCGTCTCGTCCCGCAGGGTCGCCATGACAGTGATGACCTCGCGGCCATTCTCCGAGTCGAAGATGCAGTCCTTATATTTATAAAATGCACTGCGCGACAGGTCCACACTGCGGGTCGCAGCCGAAATGCTGCGTGCCTCTCCGCTGGCCAGAAGCTCCTTGGCCCGGACGACCTTGAGAAAAACTTCCGGCAGGACCTGCGCGTCCACCAGATAAAAACGGCGTTCCAACTTGTTCACCTCACAAACACAAGTGTTCTTGCAGAAAATATAATAGCATCCGACTCCCTGCATTGCAAGGGGTCGGATGCTATTTTGTCAGATTATCCAGTTTTGTGCCGTGAAGTACCCCTTCAGCGCACCGAATCTGCAACCCGATGTGCCGAAAAGTACGATTTTTGCCTCAGTCGGTGTCCAAGTTGGTGGTATCCGGCTCCGACGTGAGGGGGGCGCTGGACACAGCTGCCTGACCGTGGGAGTAGTTGCAGACGTCGGGCAGGTCGTCGGCACGGTAGTAGCCCACTGCCGTGCTCGGGCAGGAGCCGCTGGCCAGCAGGCCGCTCTGGGTGCAGTAGCTGCGCTCCACGACGCCGTCAGCCGCCGGGAATGCCTTATAGGGCAGGTCTGCCTGCACCTGCTCCATCAGGGCCTTCCATGCCATGACGCAGGTGCGGGTCTTGGCCTGCTGCTTGCCGAGGGTCTTGGTCATGTCGTAGGGCGCGTCGTAGCCCCACCACACAGCGGTGACATAGTAGGGCGTGCCGCCCACGAACCACAGGTCCTTCTCGTCGCTGGCCGTACCGGTCTTGCCGAAAGCCTCCATACCGTTGGAGTTGGGGTAGCGGCCGCTGGCCGTGCCGACGCTGGAGAACAGGACGTTCTTCAGCAGACGGTTCATGACATAGGCCGTCTGGGGCGTCAGAGCCTGATAGCTGGTGTCGTTGCTCTCCATATAGATGTTGCCGTCCCGGTCGAGCACACGGGTGTAGAGGTGAGGCGTGGTGTACTCGCCGTCATAGAAGATCTGGAACGCCGCTGCCAGCGCCATCGGGTGACGCCGTGGGTCTGGCTGCCCATGACCATCTGCGCAAGGCCCACGTCGTTGACCGGGTCCAGCGTATTGAGCTGCAAAGTATTGTAGACGAAGTTGAAGATGTTGCTTGCACCCACGAGGTCGCCCACCCGGATGGCGATGGTGTTCAGCGAGCGGGCAAGGCCGTTCCAGAGCGGCAGGTCGGAATTGTCGCCATAGTTGCCGCCGTAGTTGCGGGGCCAGCTGCGCCATGCGTTGGGATAGACTTTCAGCTGCTTGTCGGTCAGACCCATCAGGCCGTTCTTCCGGCAGTAGTCCTCGTCGCGGATGACCATATCCTGCTTGAGGTAGAGGGGCGAGTTGTTGAGCATGGTGGACCAGTTGACCAGACCATACTCGATGCCCAGCGCATAGGCGCCGATGGGCTTGATGGTAGAACCGGTCTGACGGGTGACGCCGTAGGCGCGGTTCAGGGAAAGGCTCTTGGTCTTTTCGCCCAGACCGCCCACCATGGCGATGACATTGCCGTCATAGTCCAGCGTGACCATCGCCGCCTGCGTGCGGACATTGCGGTAATAATAGACCGTACCGTCATCGCCAGTGCGGGTCTTGGGGGTGCCGTCCTCGTTGTAGACCTGCACATCGTCGTCGGAGATGCTGGTCACCTCTTCCTCATGCCAGCCGGCCGGGAAGTAGGCGTCGTCGGTGTTGAGCATCAGGTTCTCCATCGCGGTCTGGATCTTGGGGTTGACCGTTGCCTCGATGGTATAGCCGCCGGTGTAGAGCATACTCTGGGCGGTGGACTCGTCCACGCCCTCCTTGGCCATGATGTCCTTCACCACCTCGTTGAAGAGGGCATCGGTGAAGTAAGAGGTAGTGGAGCTGCTCTTCTTGCTGCTATCCTCCTCTGCCAGCACCAGCGGCTGCGCCGCTGCGTTGCGGTAATCATCCTCCGAGATGACCCCCTGCTGCCACATATTAGAAAGGAGGAAGTTGCGGCGGTTGATGAGGTTCTCGGGGTTGGTGTAGGGGTTATAGTTGGTGGGATTCTTGGTGATGGACGCGATGGACGCGCACTCCCAGAGGGTCAGCTCGCTGACATCCTTGTTGAAGTACTCGTTGGCCGCCGTCTGGACGCCCTGGATGGTGCCGGTGAAGCTGATGGTGTTGAGATACGCTTCCAGAATGGTCTCCTTAGAATAGCTGCGGCTCAGGATGAGGGCGCGGTAGATCTCGCGCAGCTTGCGCAGTGCGCCCTCGATGCCGCTGGAACTCTTGTCGCTGGTCAGATTCTTGATGAGCTGCTGTTCCAGCGTGGAGGCGCCCTGCTTGGAGCTGTAGATGGGCAGCAGGTATTCATTGATCATCGCGCCGATGGTGCGCTTGAAGTTGACGCCCGGCTCGCTGTAAAAGTCTTTGTCCTCGGTGCAGATGAATGCATACTGTAGGTTGGTGGGGATCTGCTCGAGGTCCGCCCAGACGCGGTGGCTGTTGGAGGAGCGCAGGGTGGCGTACTCCACCTGTGCGCCGGTGTCGGGGTCGGTGGCCACCACAAGGCTCGACTGGCTCAGTTCGATGTTGTCGAGGTCCAGCAGGTCGCCGTCACTGGCCGTAGCCTGCACCACATAGTACACAGCGCCCACTGCCACCAGACTGCCCGCCATAATGCCCAGACAGAGACGAGGGTGACGATGGTCCGGCCCAGGAATCCGAGAACGGGATGGCCGTGCTTTTCTTCCTGCTCCTGCGGCCCGCGGGGCTCACGGACCCGCCGGTTCTGCTCCGCTGCGGGCCGCTGCTCCCGGAGCGCACCATCACTGTGGAGTCTCCGTCTTTCATTGTTTGAGATAAGGATCGCCTCCTATCGCAATTTTCACTGTTCTGCATCTCAAAGCATCCTCTGACGATGCCGTTTGCTGTTCCTGCTGCGGCCAGACGGCCCACAGCCATAATAATACATTATAGTCCGCACCGCCCGCTTCCGCAAGGGGGGAAATCGACGGGATACGATGTTAGTATAGCACATCTGCCCCGCCAAAGTACAGCATCCGGGTGTGAAAATTCTGCATTCCTGTCTGAGGCAGTTTTCTTTTTTTGCACATACTACCGTCTGAAACACCATTTCAGCCGAAAGGAGTCCACTGCCATGCGCAAGGTCTGGCTCTGCATTTTTTATGCGCTGTGCATTTTTACCATCGTGTTCAGCCTGTTCTGGATGGCCCTGCCCAGTCTCCCTTTCCCTGCCGACTCCGGCGAAGAGACGCCGGCCTCCGAGCCGGGTCTGGCCGCGCAGGGATCCGCCGGGCAGAGCGGCACCGACTTCTACCTCTGCGACGAGGGCGGGCGGGTGGTCGTCTACACCTGCTCCGACAACGGACTGCCCGACAAGCGGCTCCTGCGCACCGGCATCTATGTCAATCTTCTGCCCGAGGCCGATGCCCTCCGGCTCAAGCAGGGCCTCTACGTCACCGGCGAAACGGCCCTCCGGGCGCTGCTGGAAGACCTGGGCGAATAAACAAAAACAGTGCAGACTCCCCGGGGAGGTCTGCACTGTTTTTATCCTTTATCAGAATCAGGCTTCGAGCTGTTCCAGCGGGACGAGGTAGTCCCTGCGGCACTGCTCGTAGTTGAGCATATATTCCTTGGTGGGGTTGTGGTGCATCATGTTCTTGAGGGTATGGGAGTCGTAGTCCTCGCCTGCTTCCATGCCCACCAGACGGGCGGCGATGTTGGAGCAGTGGTCCGAGATACGCTCTACATTGTTCAGCACATCGAGATAGACGACACCGGTATCAATGGAGCAGGCACCATCCTTTCAGGCGCTTGATGTGCTGCGCACGAAGCCGCTCCACAAGGATGTCGATGACCTGTTCCAGCGGCTCCACCTGGCTGGCGGTCCGGGCGTCGTCGAACTCGAAGGCGTCCGTGGTGAGGGTCAGTATCTTTTCCAGCGCATTGTCGAGAAGCTTCAGCTCCTGCTGTGCCTTCTCGCTGAAGGTGACTTCCTTGTCGGTCAGCTCCTGCGCTTTTTCTTTAATGTTGACTGCATAGTCGCCGATGCGCTCGCACTCGGTAACAAAGTTGAGCAGCTCGGTCACCTCATGGCTCTCCGCGTCACCCAGCTCCTGGTCTGCCAGCTTGATGAGTAGTTGGAGATGTCCACCTCCATCCGGTCAATGAGGTTCTCGCGGACATCAATGGCACTCACGACGTCCTCGTCCATCTTGAGCAGCAGCCGAGTGGCGAGGCCGACGTTGCGGGCTGCGCGGCGGGACATCTTGACCACCGCGTTCTTAGCCTGCTGCAGAGCCACAGCCGGGCTCTTGAACAGACGCTCATCCAACACAGGCATACTCAGCTCCTGCGCCTCCTCCGCGCTGTTCGGCACGGTCATCATGGCCAGCCTGGACAGCACGCCGCTGCAGGGCAGGAAGAACAGCATCGCAATGACGCTGGTCATGGTGTGGATGTTTGCAATGCTGCTCTTGTTCATCACATCGCCCCACATGGGGATGCCGATGGTGAACTGGACTGCATAGACCAGCGCCAGCAGGATGACGCTGCCGATGATGTTGAAGTACAGGTGGATGAGGGCGGCGCGCTTGCCGTCCTTGGAGGAGCCGCCGATGGTCAGAAGCGGGGTGAAGGCCGTGCCGATGTGGGCACCCAGCACGATGGGGATGGCCGAACTGAAGGTGACGAGGCCGGTGCTGGACAGCGCCTGCAGGATGCCTACAGAGGCCGAAGAGGACTGGATGATGACCGTGACCACCACGCCCACGAGAACGCCGAGGATGGGGTTGGTCATGGTGACGAACAGCTCCTGAAATGCTGCGCTCTCACGCAGGGGCGACACACCGGTGTCCATCAGGCTCATGCCCGTGAACAGGATGCCGAAGCCCAGCATGATCTGGCCGATGTTCTTTTTCTTCGCGTTGCGGATAAACACATAAAAAATGCAGCCGATAAACGCCACCACCGGCGCAAACGTCTTGGGCTGGATGAGGGTCAGGATGAGGCTGTCGCCCGAAATATCCGCCATGCGGATGAGCTGACCGGTGACCGTAGTACCAATGTTTGCACCCATGATAACGCCTACCGACTGCGTAAGGGTCATGATGCCGGAGTTGACGAGGCCGACGCAAGACGACCGTGCCGGCCGACGACTGGATGACGCCGGTGATGAGGGTGCCGAAAATGACGCCCTTGATGGTGGACGAAGTCAGTTTCTGCAATACGCCCTGCATCTTGCCGCCGGCCAGCTTTTCGAGGCCGGCACCCATGATCGACATGCCATACAGGAACAGCGCAATACCGCCCAGCAGAGAGGTGATGTGTGTAATGTCCATAAAACAATGCTCCTAAAATCTTCCTATTGCTCCATTGCACAAGACGGCTGTGCTTAGCTCTCCATACGCAAAACGCCGTCCTTTTTATTATAGCATCGAACCCCCGGCTCAACAAGCATTATTTTACAGGAAAATCACTTTTTTGACCAGAATTTTAAGATTTCCGGGCCTTCTTAGACGGTTCTTTTCTTGAATTTTACATTCATTTTACATTAGTATTTTCTAACCTCTGCTCCGACGTTTGCCGGTATTCCCGGGAATGCATCAGGCGGCGTCCAGCTCTTCCATCGCCTCCCGCAGGGTGTCCGCCGAGAACAGGAACGCGCCCGTCCCCGTATACACCTCTACATGACCGCCCACATACCGCAGTTCAACGTCTTTCATTCCTCTTCCCTCCTGTGTCTTTTTGTTCTGACAGGAGTATAGCAGAATAAAAATCCAATAAAATGTACTTTTAGGCAGTTTTTTGAGCAAAAAGGCGCAAAAAAGCTCTCTGTCGGCGTCCTTGCCCTCTCAGGTGCTGATAAACGCAAGCTCTTTGTCAAGGGAGAGCCAAAATCTGTCCGAACTTCTCCATTCACGCAGGAAACAGGGTGATTCGCGCAGGTTTTATTGATTTTTCTCCGCAGATGTGGTACATTCAGAGTAATTAGACGGCCCCCCCTGTTTTTCACCATTCAAAGGAGGTTTTTGTATGCTGTCTTATCGTAAGCTTGCGATGCGTGTTCTGGGTCGCCCTCTCCATACGGGGGGATCGATTCACCCCGTCCGGCCTCTCAGCGGGCAGCGGCGCTTGTCCTGACTGCCGCAATGCTCACCACCCTTGCCGCCCCGGCTTTTGCAGACATGGTGCATTGAGAATGGTAACATCACCGTGATTTCGGCAGGCAAGATCGAAGGGACGAACAAGGTCTCACAGGGCGAGACTACCGACCGACGAAAGACACCGACACCGTCATCACAAACCGTGACAAGGACACCGCTTCTTCCCACACCGTGACCATCAACGCCAACGGTAAGAACGACAAGGTCGAGGTCACACTCAAGGATGTGAACATCGAGGCCAACTCCGGCCACGCTCTCACTTCGAATGGCGACGTGACGCTGACCCTGAAGGGCGAAACCATCTCACCGGTGGTAACGGCGGCCGCTACGGCGGCAGCGGCATCACCAGTAACGGCAGCCTCACCATCACCGGCGGCGAAAATGACAGCCTGACGGCCCAAGGCGGCAGCAGCGCAGCGGCGGCGGCAGCGGCAGCAGCGGCGGCGGCGACGGCATCGGCAGCGGCATCGGCAGCAGCGGCCTCACCATCTCCGGCGGTACGGTCAACGCCACTGGCGGCAGCGGCAGCTACGGCGGCAGAGGCATCGGCAGCAGCAGCGGCGGCCTCACCATCTCCGGCGGTACGGTCAACGCCGCTGGCGGCAGCGGCACGGCTACGGCGGCAGCGGCAGCGGCATCTACAGCCGCGGCGGCGTCACCATCTCCGGCGGTACGGTACGGTCACTGCCAACGGCGGCGTCGGCAGCAATGTGAGCGGCAGCGGCATCACCAGTAACGGCGGCGTCACCATTTCCGGCGGTACGGTCAACGCCGCTGGCGGCAGCGGCAGCTACGGTGGCAACGGCATCCGCAGCCGCAGCAGCCTCACCATCTCCGGCGGTACGGTCAACGCCACTGGCAGAGACGGCAAAGACGGCTACGGCGGAGGCGGCATCTGGAGCGGCGGCGTCACCATCTCCGGCGGTATGGTCACTGCCAACGGCGGCAACGGCGGCAGCGGCAGCTACGGCGGCGACGGCATCGGCAGCATCGGCGGCGTCGCCATCTCCGGCGGTACGGTCACTGCCAACGGCGGCAACGGCGGCGGCGGCAACGGCGGCGACGGCATCTGCAGCAGCGGCATCGATCTGTCGGGCAGCCTCGAGCTGACCGCCAAGGCTGGCAGTCCCAGCGGCAGGCCCTCTCTCAGAACGGCGATGAGCTTGACCTCAACACCATCAAGGACAAGCTGGGCCCGGGCGCAAAAGTCACTGCCACTGATGCCAACGGCAAGGTCAATCAGGTCTCCATCCCCCGCCCTGTGGAGTCTTCTTCCTCTTCTTCCTCTTCTTCCTCTTCTGACGGCGGCTCTGCCGCCCCGTCCGCACCCGCCTCCCCTCCCGGGCCTGACTGTCACCGACAAGAGCGGCCAGCGCATCTCCTACACGAGCACCCAGAGCGGCAATACCCTCACCGTCTGCGTCGGACGGCTCACAGCCTCCTTCCGCATCTCGCTGGCCGCGCTGCGTCAGCTGCGGGCTGAGGGCATCGAGACCATCACCTTCCAGACCATCCTCTGCTCCACCACCCTCTCGGTGGACGAGCTGTTGGCCATGGGCGGCGAGGACGCCGAGGCTGTCCTGACCCACCGGCTCACCGATTCCAGCCTCACCGTAGGCTGAAGCACCACTCTCCCCTTCCCACAGGCATAGAAAGGCCCCGCTGCCCTGCACATTTCATGCAGAGCGGCGGGGCCTTTTCCTGTTTTACTGCACCCCGGCAGAAACCGGGACTCGTTTTTCCTGCTTTTCGGGCTTTCTGCGCTGCTCTGTGGCGGCAGCGCGGGAGCGGTCGTAACAGTAGCGGATGATGGCCTGACGGCGGACGATGCCGATGAACATTCCCCGGTCATCCACGACGGGGACGAAGTTCTGGTTCATGGCCGCCTCGATGAGCTGGTCCATGCTCGTGGTGACTGTGACGGCCTTGTAGTCCCGCTTGTGGGCAAAATCCCGGATGGGGATGTCCTCTGCCGCCTCAAGGTCGAGGCCGTGGAACTTTTTCAGCCCCCAGAGGATGTCCCCTTCCGTCAGAGTTCCCACATACTCTCCCTTGCGGTTGAGCACCGGGATGGATGCGTAGCGGTTGTTCTCCCATTTTTCCAGCGTCTGGCGAAGGGTGAAGTCATCGTACACATACATCAGGTCCTGCTTGGGGGAAAGGAAAAACAGAATATTCATGAAAACAACTCCTATTGTGAACTTTTCCGCCGCCGGGCCGCAGCTCCTGTGCAGCCGCAGCAAATTCCTGTCTTCATCACCTTGGCAGTCGAATACCCCTGCATCCTGCGCCGGATACAGTCCTACTCTTTCCACTTTAGATTTTAGCACTTTTTCATAGTAAGATAAAGATGTCCGCTCCATCTTTTTTATATTTTATTCACAATCACCTTTTGTTTTGTCGGATAAATATTCACGAAATGGATGCACAGCGAAGGATTTTGTGCTATACTAACAGTAGGAATACGGCCCTTGGCGGCCTGTCTGTCTTCCAGTATACCGGCTTCGTAGTGTCGAAACAGACCGAGACGGGTAAGCCGCGCCTGACTTTTTTTTCTTTCTGTCAGCAATTATATGCTGTACAGCTTCCGAAGAAAGTTGTATAATAAAAAGCGGTACGCCGCCTTCTTTGGCCCGCGCGCCGCCCCGCCGCCGTGCGGACAGGGGTACAATTATGAATAAAAGGAGCAGAGCGACTATGATCACTTCCCGTTTTCCGCTGGGAGATGTCAGCTTCTCAGCCGAGTATTTTTCCACGCTCGTGGGCGAAGCAACCAAACAATGCTACGGCGTGGCCGCAATGGCCCCCCGTGATCTGACCGACCGTGTCCGCAGCGCCGTGCGCGGCGTGGACGACTCGGCCAAGGGCGTCCGTGTCACACAGGAAGAGGGCCGTCTCGTGATCGAGCTGCACATTGCCGTCAGCTACGGGCTGAACATCTCCACCGCCGCGCGTTCCATCTCGCACCGCGTGAAGGACGAGGTGGAGCAGGCCACCGGCCTGAAAGTCGCCCGCGTGGTCGTATCGGTCGATGACGTGGTTGCCTGATGAGACAAAGCCCGCCCGGGGGTACCGGGAAGATATAAGGAGTAAAAAGCAATGATTTCTGGTAAGATCCTGCGCGACGCCATCATTTCCGGCGCCAACAACATCGACAATCAGCGCACCCGCGTGGACGAGCTGAATGTCTTCCCTGTCCCCGATGGCGACACCGGCACCAACATGGGCATGACCGTCGGCGCAGCCGTCCGTGAGCTGCAGGCCATGGACGACAGCTGCACCGTGGGCGAGGCCGCAAAGACCGCCGCCTCCGCCATGCTGCGCGGCGCCCGCGGCAACTCCGGCGTCATCACCAGCCTGCTGTTCCGCGGCTTCTCCAAGGCTCTGGAGGGCAAAAAAGAGGCCGACGCTTCCGACATCGTCTCTGCGCTCAAGAAGGGCGTCGAGGGCGCTTACAAGGCCGTCATGAAGCCCACCGAAGGCACCATCCTGACCGTCGCCCGCGTTGCTTCCGAGGAAGCTGCTGCCTGCGGCAAAGAGGATGTGGCCGAGCTGTGGGACGTGGTGCTGGCCGCCGGCCAGAAGGCTCTGGAGGACACCCCCAACCTGCTGCCCGTCCTGAAGAAGGCCGGTGTTGTGGACGCCGGCGGCCAGGGCATCATGATCATCTTTGAGGGCATGGGCAAGGTCTTCCACGGTGAGCACATCGTGGCGGGCGGCGAAGCTGCCCCCAACAAGGCCAAGCTCTCCACCGCGAACGCCGGCAGGGGCGTCTTCACCGACGACCTGATGAAGGTGGAGGACATCAAGAACGGCTACTGCACCCAGTTCCTCATCAATAAGAACGAGGGCGCAAGCGCCGCAAAGATGCGCGCCTTCGCCGAGTCCAACGGCGACAGCGTCGTCTGCATCGAAGACGATGACGTCATCAACCTCCATGTCCACACCGCCGACCCCGGCAAGATCCTGAGCGAGGCCATCAAGTACGGCTACCTCACCAACTTCAAGATCGAGAATATGCACGAGCAGTTCCTTGCCCGCCAGAAGCAGGGCAAGAGTCTCGAGAAGCAGGCTTCCGCCGAGAAGAAGCCCGACCCGGCCAGCGAGTTCATCTACGCTGCCGTTGACCCCAGCCGCGACTATGGCTTTGTCGCTGTCGCCGCCGGTGAGGGCCTGAAGGCCGTCTTTACCGACCTGTCCGCTGACGCGGTCGTCTCCGGTGGTCAGACCATGAACCCCGCCACCGAGGACATCCTCGCCGCCGTCCAGAGCGTCCCGGCCAAGACCGTCTTCGTCCTGCCCAACAACAAGAACATCATCATGGCTGCTGAGCAGGCCCAGAAGCTGGCTGACCGTCAGGTGGTCGTTCTGCCCACCCGCACCGTCCCCATGGGCATCACCGCTCTGCTGAACTTCGACCCCTCTGCTACCGTGGAGGCCAACACCATCAACATGATGTCTGCCGCCGATAAGGTCTCCACCGGCCTCATCACCTACGCCGCCCGCGACAGCGAGTACGACGGCAAGCGGATCCGGAAGGGCGAGATCATGGCCCTGGAGAACGGCAAGATCGTCTCCACCTCCAGCGACATTACCAAGGCCACCTATCGTCTGGCCCGGGGTATGTGCAAGAAGGATTCCAGCTTCGTCACCATCATCTCCGGCTGCGACGTCTCCGACGAGGATGCCGAGAAGCTGACCGAGCTCGTCAAGGCCAAGTGCCCCAACCATGTGGAAGTCAGCCACATCCGCGGCGGTCAGCCCGTTTACTATTATATGATCAGCGTGGAGTAAGCTGCTCCCCTGTTCAAAAAACTCAATCGTATAACAAAACGACCTCTGCTTCCGGTCCATCCGGCTGCAGAGGTCGTTTTTTGCTGCAATTTTAGAAGAAACTCACCTGACTGCTCTCCGGCAGGTCCCCCAGAGCGCCGACCTGGCGCAGGCGGTCGATGATGCTGCTGCCAACGCCAGAGGCCTGCTGCAGTTCCTCGATGGAGAGATACTCTTCGCCGTGGATGGTCACATTTTCCAGCGCATCGGCGGCGGCACCGCCCAGACCTTTCAAGGAGCAGAAGGGCAGGCGTACCTTGCCGTCCTCCACCACATACTTGGAGCCCCGGCTCTTGCCCAGCTCAATGGGCAGGAACTCGTAGCCGCGCACCAGCATCTCGTTGACCAGCTGGAGCGAGACGAGCACATCTTCATCCTTGGCGTTCTTTTCTCCCTTGAGGCGGCGCTTCACCTCATTCATGTGGGCGCGGGCCACCGCCGCACCGCCCACAGCGGCTTCATAGTCAATGTCATCGCCGCGGACGGTGAAGTACACCGCATAGAACGCCTGCGGGTGGTAGAGCTTAAACCACATGAGGCGGATGGCCGACATCAGGTAGGCCACCGCATGGGCTTTCGGGAACATATATTTTATCTTGCGGCAGCTCTCGATGTACCAGTCCGGCACATCGTGCTCCCGCATGGCCTCTTCCCAGCCGGGTGCAAAGCCGCCCTTGGCCACCTTGCCCTTACGGACAGCCTCCATAATATCGAAGGCCATCTTGGGCTCGAGGCCCTTGCGCAGCAGGTAGAGCATGATACTGTCACGGCAGCCGATGACCTCCGCGATGGTACAGGTGCCGCTGCGGATGAGCTCTCGTCGGCGTTGCCGGTCCAGACGTCGGTGCCGTGGGACAGGCCCGAGATCTGGATGAGCTCGGAGAAATTCTTGGGACGGGCCTCCACCAGCATTCCGCGCACGAAGTTGGTGCCCATCTCAGGGATGCCGAAGGTGCCGGTCTGGCTGTCGATCTGCTCCGGCGTCACACCCAGCTCTTCCGGGCTGGTGAGCAGGCTGTAACCTTGGGGTCGTTCATGGGGATGCTGTCCACGGGGATGCCGGTGTACTCCTCGAAATACTTGTAGAAGGTGGGCATATCGTGGCCCAGCTCGTCCAGCTTGAGCAGGGTGTCGTGGAGGTACTTGAACTGAAGTGGGTAGTCAGCAGGCCGCCCGCCACATCGTCCGCCGGGTGCTGGATGGGGCAGAAATCGTAGATCTCATAGGTGTCCGGCACGACGACCATGCCGCCGGGATGCTGGCCGGTGGTGCGCTTGACGCCGGTACATCCCAGCGTCAGACGGTTCTCCTCGGCATGGTTGACCGTTCTCCCCCGATCGTCCAGATACTTTTTGACGTAACCGTAGGCCGTCTTGTCCTGAATACCGGAGACGGTGCCGGCCTTGAAGACGTTGGCCTTGCCGAACAGCTCTTCCGTGTAGCGGTGGACGTTGGACTGATACTCGCCCGAGAAGTTCAGGTCAATATCAGGCTCCTTGTCGCCGTAGAAACCAAGGAAGGTCTCGAAAGGGATGTCGTGGCCGTCCACCAGCATCCGGGTGCCGCAGTGGGGGCAGTTCTTGTCGGGCAGGTCGAAGCCGTCGTCCACGCTGCCATCGGTGATGAACTCGCTGTATTTGCACTTGGGGCAGCGGTAGTGGGGCGGCAGGCTGTTGACCTCCGAGATTCCGGAGAAGTGGGCCACAGCTGACGAGCCGACCGAACCACGACTGCCCACCTGATAGCCGCCCGCGTTGGAATAGGCCACCAGTTTGACCGCGATGACGTACAGGACGGCGTAGCCGTGGCCGCAGATGGAAGCCAGCTCTTTTTTGCAGGCGCTTCTCCACGATCTCGGGCAGAGGGTCGCCATAGTCCCGCTTGGCGTGTTCCCAGGTCGCATCCCGGAGCTGCTGTTCTGCGCCCTCGATGCTGGGCGGGTAGGTGCCGCGCGGGATGGCGCGGACGTTGCCGTCGATGCTGGCCGCTATCTTGCGGGGATTGGTCACGACGATCTCGTAGGCCTTTTCCCTGGGCAGGTAGCTGAACTGGTTCAGCATATCCTCGGTGGTGCGGTAGAACAGGGGCGGCTGGTTGTCCGCGTCCTTGAAGCCGTTGCCCGCCTGCAGGACAGAACGGTAGATGGCGTCCTCCGGCTCGGTGAAATGGACGTCGCCGGTGGCGATGACGGGCTTGTGCAGGTCTTCGCCCAGCTTGATGATAGTGCGGTTGAAGTCCTTGATGACCTCTTCGCTCTCCACCTTGCCCTCCCGCACCATATAGGCGTTGTTGCCCAAGGGCTGTACCTCCAAAACATCGTAGTACGATGCAATTTTCTTCAGTTCTTCGTAAGAGCGGCCCTCTACGATCGCCCTGTAAAGTTCTCCTGCTTCACAGGCAGAAGTGAGGATAAGGCCGTCCCGGTACTTGTTCAGAAGGCTGCGGGGAACGCGGGGCTTCTTGAAGAAGTAGTTGACATGGGCCTCGCTGACGATTTTATAGAGGTTTTTCAGGCCCATCTGGCTGCGCACGAGGATGATGAGGTGATAGTACTTCTTTTTCAGCACCTCGCGGTTCCCGCCGAGGCCGGTGTTGATGCCGCTGACGGCAGTCACCTGCTTTTCCTCCAGATCTTTCAGCATGACGCAGAAGATGCGGCCCAGTGCGGCAGAGTCCTCGCAGGCACGGTGGGCCTCGTAGGCGGGCAGCTCCAGATGCTTGTTGATGGTCCCCTGCTTGTAGTTGTGGAGGCCGGGGTACATGGCCTGAGCCATGGTCAGGGTGTCGATATAGGTCGGCTCAAACTCGACGCCGCTCCGCTTGGCGGCGGCGCGGAGGAACCGGATGTCGAAGGAGTGGGCGTTGTGGCCCACGAGGATGCGGCCATCCACAAAGTCGAGGAAGGCTTTCAGCGCCTCGGCCTCGCCGGGGGCGTCAGCCACCATCTCGTTGGTGATGCCGGTCAGCTCGGTGATCTTGGAGGTGATGGGCTTTCCGGGTTTTACGAAGGTGTCGAATTCTTCCACCACCTCCCCGTTCCGCACGATGACCGCGCCGATCTCTGTCAGGTACTCCACGCCGGGGTCGAGGCCCGTCGTCTCAGTGTCGAAGACGCAGAACTCACCGTTCAGCGGCTCGTCTTTCACGCCGTAGACGCAGGGTATCATGTCATCGACAAAGTAGGCCTCACAGCCGTAGATGAGCTTGAAGTCCGGGTCTGTCTTGTGGATGGCGTCTGCAGCCAGCATAGCCTCGGGGTAGCCCTGACAGACACCGTGGTCGGTGATGGCAATGGCCGGGTGGCCCATCCGGTGGGCCAGCTTGACGATGCCGCCGGGGTCGCAGAAGGCGTCCATGCTGGACAGCTTGGTATGCAGATGCAGCTCCACCCGCTTGACGGGGGCGTTGTCCTCCCGCTTTTTGCGCTCGACAAAGAGGACGTCGTAGGGCCAGACGATATAGTCGTGCTCGTACTTATCGTAGGAGCAGTCGCCGCGCACCACGACCGTCGTACCCTTGGGGATGGACTCCCACTTGGAGCAGTCCTCCCCTTCCTGCGCACGGATCTTCAGGTTGATGGAGCCGGTGTAATCGGTGATGGAGACCGTGTATATCTTGCGGAAGCTGCCCTTCACCTCGGTGAAGAAGACGTCGCCCCAGATCATACACTTGCCGCCCTCGCCGCCCAGATCCTTGAGGGGGTGAGGTTTTTCGGGGTGAACATCTTGCCGTGGAAGATGGTGACGGGCTTGTCCGTGAGGTCGAGGCCCTCCACCTTGATGGAGGGAGCAGTGTTCTTTTTCTCAAACTTGACGACGGGCGGCGCAATTTTCCGCTCGAGCTTTTCTTCCATCTGGCGCTGTTCGGCCTCGCCCACGCTGCTTTCCAGCGTCACTTTGGGCTTTACGCCGGTGTGGGCAGCGATGCGCTCTGCCAGCAGGCGCTCGAACTGCATCTCCTGCAAAAACTTCGTGCCGTGGCAGACGCCGATGGTGATGTTCTGGCCGGTGATGGTGATGCGGCAGCGGTCGAGGAAGCCGTTGATAGGGACGCCGTCCCGCTTCATCTCCTCCATCAGCTCCCGCAGACCGGCTTCATTCAGCGTCGCATAGCCGAAAAGATTGTTGATGCGGAGCTCGAAACCCTCGTAATCCGGTGCCAGCGAGGCCAGCAGCCGGGCGCACAGCCCCTTGTCCAGCGGGGCAGAACTGCGCAGCGTAAAGATGACCTGCCGCTCCTGCCGCAGCATCTGGGCGTGCTCGACGACCACGCGGCCAAAACAGGCCGCAAAGTCCGGGTCCGCCATAAACTGCGGCCATAGCTGGGAAACAAGTGGTGTCACAGTGGTACTCCTTTTCTATCAGATAACAGCACAAACTGCCGCGCCCTGGAAAAGGGCGTGGCAGCAGGTTGTTCTTGCGCTTACAGCTTATAGATCTCCTCCATGAACTGGTCGAGGATATTATCCCCCGTCAGCTTCTTGACGGGGTTGCCGTGGACGAACAGCACTGCCTCGCCCTTTCCGCCGCCAATGCCGATGTCAGCCTCACGGGCCTCGCCGGGGCCGTTGACGACACAGCCCATGACAGCTACCTTGATGGACTTTTTGCAGCCCTGAAGCCGCCGCTCCACCTCATTTGCGATCTCGGTGCAGGGGTACTGGGTGCGGCCGCAGGTCGGGCAGGTGATGACCTCCGGGCCGGCCACCGGGAAGCCGACAGCGCGCAGGATATTGTAGCCTGCTTCCACTTCCTTCTCAGGGTCAGCGGCCAGCGAGACACGGATGGTGTCGCCGATGCCTTCCAGCAGCATCCCGCCGATGCCCATGCCGCTCTTGAGCAGGCCCATCTGGTAAGTGCCGGCCTCCGTGACGCCCACATGGAGCGGGTAGTCGGTCACAGCGCTGAGCTGGCGGTATGCCTCCATCATGCGGGGGACGTTGGAGTTCTTGATGGAGATGACGATGTTGTTGAAGTCGAACTTTTCCAGCAGGCGGACATGGTACAGAGCGCTCTCCACCATCGCTTCCGGCACAGGTGCGCCGTACTTGGCCAGGATGTGCTTTTCCAGGCTGCCGCCGTTGACGCCAATGCGGATGGGGATATTCTTCTGCTGGCAGGCCTGCACGACGGCTTTCACGCGGTCATCGTCGCCGATGTTGCCCGGGTTGATGCGGATCTTATCCACGCCCACATCGGCGCAGGCAATGGCAGCCTTGTAGTCGAAGTGGATGTCTGCCACGATGGGGATATTCACGGCGTTCTTGACCGCCTCGATGCACTTGGCGTCTGCCGCGCTGGGACAGGTCACGCGCAAAATCTGACAGCCTGCCGCTTCACAGCGCTTTGCCTGCGCCACATTGCCCTCGATGTCCTCCACCGGGACGTTCAGCATGGTCTGCACGGCAATGGGATTCTTGCCGCCGATGGTCACATTTCCGATCTTCACTTCACGTTTCAGCTGCCGCATGGTTTTACCCCTTTCAAACTGCTCCGGTCACGAGCCGGACGATGTCATTGTACGTTGCAAAGAGCATCAGGCCGAACAGCAGCGCAAAGGCTGCGACGGTCAGACTGCTCTGGATTTTTTCCGGCACTGCATGGCCGGTGACTGCCTCGATGAGCAGGAATACGATCTTGCCGCCGTCCAGCGCCGGGAACGGCAGCAGATTGAGGACGCCGAGGTTGATGGTGATGAGCGCCAGCAGCTCAGCCACATCCTCCCAGCCGTAGCTTGCGGCCTGACCGATGGCGGTCACGATGCCCACTGGGCCGGACAGGTCGTTGATGCTCTCACGGCCCCGCAGAAGGTCGGCCAGCGAAGTATAGATGATGCGTCCATAGTAGATGACGCTGTTGGCCGACTCTTTCAGGACGTTCTGCGGTGTTTTTTAAGGCCGTAGACTGTGAAGCCCAGTGTCATGTGGGTCTGGCCCTGCTCATCCTGCCAGGTGTCGAACTGGACGTCCGGCAGCTCCACGAGCTTGCCGTCCCGGCGGACGGTGAAGTCTGCGCGGTAGCTCTCGGTGCGCATAAGCTCGTAGAGCATATCGTTGGCCACGAAGCAGTGCCGCCCGTTGACGGCCACGATCTCGTCGCCGGCCTGCAGGCCGGTCTGGCCACAGAGGGCGTTGTCCTCCACGGCATAGATGACCTTTGCTGGTGATCGGCTCACTGCGCAGTGAGATGAGGAGCAGCAGCACCACGAAGCCCAGCACGAAGTTCATCACCGCGCCTGCCGCCATCACCCGCATCCGCTGCCAGACAGCCGCCTCGTTCAGCGGCTTGCCTGCCCGCAGCGCCAGCACCTCCGGCGGGATGTCCGGGCCGTCATCGTCCCCGCTTCCACCCTCGGCCTGTTCGCTTCTCAGGGCTTTCCTCCCCTTCCAGCGCCACAAAGCCGCCTACGGGCAGGAGCCGCAGGGTATACTGCGTGCCTTTGCGATAGGTCTTGATGAGGGTCGGACCCATGCCAATGGAAAACTCGTTGACCTGGACCCCGCAGAGCTTTGCCACTGCAAAATGGCCGAACTCGTGGATGGCGATGACTGCGCCGAAGATGAGCAGCGCGGCTGCAAAGGTGATGAAAACTGACATTATTTCTCCTATATTACAGATGTGCTCTCACGAATGCGCGGGCCATACGGTCACACTCATACACATCCGCGAGGCTGTAGTCACCGCCGAAGCTGTCGCTGTCCACGACAGCCTCCACCAGACGGCCGATGTCGAGGAAGCCGATCTTATCCTCAAGGAAGAGCTTGACGGCCTCCTCGTTGGCACCGTTGGCGGCGCAGGGGCCGAGACCGCCCTTTCTTGATGGCCTTCTTGCATGCTGCCAGGCATCGGAACGTCTCCTCGTCAGCCACATCTAGGGTCAGCAGCTTGAGGGTGGTGAAGTCCAGCTCCGGCACGACGCCCGGCACACTGGCCGGATAGGTCAGCGCATACTGGATGGGGATGCGCATATCCGGCACACCCAGCTGGGCGATGATGGAATTGTCGCTGTACTGCACCGCCGAGTGGACGATGCTCTGGCGCTGGACAACGATTTGAATTTTCTCCGGAGGCAGACCGAACAGCCACACAGCCTCAATGAGCTCGAGGCCCTTATTCATCAGGGTGGCGCTGTCGATGGTGATCTTTGCGCCCATGTTCCAGTTAGGATGCTTGAGGGCATCGGCCTTGGTCTTGCCCCCGCAGCTCTTCGGTCTTCATGCCGAAGAAGGGGCCGCCGGAGGCCGTCAGCAGAATTTTGGTCAGGCTCTTGGCGCTCTCCTTATCCTGCAGGCACTGGAAGATGGCCGAGTGCTCACTGTCCACAGGCAGCAGCTTGACGCCGTGCTTCGCCACAGCCTGAGTGACGAGATGGCCTCCGGTGACGAGGCTTTCCTTGTTGGCGAGGGCCAGGTCATGGCCGCTCTCGATGGCGGCAAGGCTTGCGCCGAGGCCCGCGATGCCCACCACGCTGTTCAGCACCACGTCCGGGCCGTCCATTGCAGCGAGGGTCTTGAGGCCCTCCGGGCCGGTCAGGAGCTTGGGTGCATCGGCGCGGCCAGCCAGCGCAGCCGAAAGCTTTTCGGCACCGGCCTCACTGGTCATGCAAACATATTTCGGGTGGAATTCTTCTATCTGCTGCAAAATTTTATCCGTCTGTCTGGCTGTGGGCCGACAGGCCGAACACCTCATACCCTTGAGCACGGATGACGTCAAGGCTCTGGGTGCCGATGGAGCCGGTGGAACCCAGCAGCGTGATTTTCTTAGCCATAAAGAATCGATCTCCTGCTGATTTTAATTGTAGAATGCTGCGATGACCACCATGGTGACGAAGGGCGCGATGAACATCACGCTGTCAAAGCGGTCAAGGATGCCGCCGTGGCCCGGGAAGATGGTGCCGTAGTCCTTGATGCCGCACTGGCGCTTGACCACGCTGGCGAACAGGTCGCCGTAGATGCCCAGCACCGCAGCCACACAGGCCAGCAGCGCAATGATGACATACATGGATACGCCAATATTGGAGCGGGTGAACTCTTCCATCCGGTCTGCTGCGATGGAGTAGATGACCGTGACCAGCACACCGAATACCATAGTACCCAGCACGCCGCCCACAGCGCCCTCCACCGTCTTTTTGGGGCTGACCACCGGGCAGAGCTTATGCTTGCCAAAAGCGCGGCCCGCGAAGTAGGCGCAGGTATCGCCGCCCCAGGCGAAGCAGAGGATGAGCAGGATGAAGAAGATGGCGTCGTAGCCATATTCCTCCACCGGCAGCATCTCCTTGAGCCGGATGAACGAGTAGAAGCAGAAGATCACGATGCCCGAAAACATGGCGAGGCCGCTGGCTTTCTGGTAGCTGATGACGCCGTTGCGCACTACAAGGTAGATGGCATAGAACAGCACCACGAGGAAGGAAGCGGGCATCACCATCGCCCGGCAGACGCTGTAGCTCGACAGCATGATGAGCAGTGTGTAGGGTACCAGAACGGCCAGCAGCGGCCAGCCCTGCTTCTCAAAACCGAGAGCCGCGTAAATTTCATGGAGGGCAATGAGGGTGATGGCCGTGATGACCAGATTGAACACCAGCGTATCGAAGGTGAACAGGACGCCTGCCAGAACGATCAGGCCCACCACGGCTGTGATGATTCGTGTTTTCATGTTTCATGTTCTCCTTTGTTTCGTCCGGGAGCCGCTCCCCTGCTCTGGCAGGGTCTGCAGCGTCAGCGCCTGAGGAAATACCGGACGCTCTCCGGGGGCCGCGCACGCCGCGCGGCATCTTGCGTATCGTTTGCTGCTCTCAGAGTCCGCCGAAGGGGCGGGAACGCCGGTTGAACTCCATGATGGCGGCATCGAGGTCATCACGGGTGAAATCAGGCCACAGAACGTCCATTTCCACCAGTTCGGAGTAGGCTGCCTGCCAGAGCATGAAGTTGGAGAGCCGCTTTTCTCCGCTGGGGCGGAGGCTGAAGACGGGGTCTTTCTGGCCGGCGGTGTACATCTGGGCCGAAAGAACCTCTTCCGTGATGTCCTCAGGCTTCAGCTCGCCCGCAGCCACCTTGGCCGCAAGACTCTGGGCCGCCCGGACGATCTCAGGCCGTCCACCGTAGTTGACGGCGACGTTGACGGTCAGACCGGTCTTGGAAGCCGAGTCGGTCTCCAGCTCGTTCATCAGCTTTTGCAGCTTGGGGTCCAGCGCAGTGCGGTCGCCCATGAAGCAGATGCGGATGTTCCGGTTCTTGTAGTCGAAGCCCTTGATGAGGTACTCGCCGAACAGCCGCATGATAGCACCCACTTCTTCGGCGGGACGCTTCCAGTTTTCGGTCGAGAATGCGTAGAAATACACCGACTCCACACCCAGCTCATCGCAGTAGTTCGCAATGTCCTGAAAGACCTGTGCGCCCTTTTTATGGCCGGCGGTGCGGGGCAGGCCGCGGCTCTTGGCCCAGCGGCCGTTGCCGTCCATGATGATGCCGATGGACAGCCCCTTTGCAAAATCCTTTGGATGTTCCATGATCTTATTCCTCTATTTTCAGTCTGGCAAAAAGTGCCGCGCACCTTCTTTCAGCGCACGGCACCTCCCTGCTTGCTTGCAGCCGGAATCAGACGGACATAATCTCCTTCTGCTTTTCTTCCACGGCAGCGTCGATGTTCTTCACATACTTGTCGGTCAGCTTCTGGACGTCCTCTTCCATGGTCTTCTGGGTGTCCTCGGTCAGTTCGCCAGCCTTCTTCATGGCCTTGGCCTTGTCCATAGCGTCGCGGCGGATATTGCGGACTGCGACCTTTGCCTCCTCGCCCATCTTGGAGACTTCCTTGGCCAGCTGCTTGCGGCGCTCCTCGGTGGGAGCCGGGAAGTTCAGACGGATGGTCTGGCCGTCATCAATGGGGTTGATGCCCACATCGCTGGCCAGGATGGCCTTGCTGATGGCGCGCAGCAGAGTGCGGTCCCACGGGGTGATGGTCAGGGTGCGGGCCTCGCTGACAGCCACAGAAGCCACCTGCTGGATGGGCGTGGGCGAACCATAGTAATCCACGGTCACCTTGTCCAGAACGCCGGGGTTGGCGCGGCCTGCGCGCACGGTCTTCAGCTCGCGCTCCAGATGCTCGACTGCGCTCTTCATCTTGTCTTCAAATGCCTTGGTGTTGCTGCTCATTGTCCTAGTCTCCTGTTTCTTATCAATTCTCACCAGCCGCGAAAAGGCGTCTGGGATATTCTATTGTCGGAAGCGGGGCAGTATGCTCAGCCCTCGTAGACCAGCGTACCCACGTTCTCACCCTGCACAGCGCGGGCGATGTTGTCGGGGTCGGCCAGGTCGAACACGAGGATGGGGAGCTTGTTGTCCCGGCAGAGGGTGGCGGCGGTGCCGTCCATGACAGCCAGCCGGTCCTCCAGCACCTTGGTAAAGGTGAGGGTCTCATACTTCTTGGCGTCGGGGTACTTGTGGGGGTCCTTGTCGTACACGCCATCCACCATGGTGGCCTTGAACATAATGTCCGCCGAAACCTCAACGGCACGAAGAGCCGTGGTCGTGTCGGTGGAGAAGAAGGGGTTGCCCGTGCCGCCGCCAAAGATGGCGATCTTGCCCTCGCTCATTGCCTTGAGGGCATCCTTGCGGGTAAAGGCCGGGGCCACCTGCGGCATGGTGATGGAGGTGAACACCTCGGTCGGCACACCCAGCTGCTCCAGCTTGTCGGAGACAGCCAGAGCGTTCATCACCGTTGCCAGCATACCGATCTTGTCGGCCAGCGTACGCTCCATACTGCCGCTGGAACGGCCGCGCCAGAAGTTGCCGCCGCCCACGACGATGCCGATCTGAACGCCCAGCTCATGGGCCTTCTTCACGCCGCCGCAGATCGCGTCCATGGTCGGCTCGTCGAAACCGGTCCCCTTTTCGCCGCCGAGGGCCTCACCGCTGATCTTCAGAAGGATACGCTGATATTTCAATGCCATAATAACATACACCACCTGTATCAGATTTGGCCGCGCTGTGCGCCGCCGGTTTTATCTCCTGTCTATTTTACAATAAAACTGCTCCAAAGTAAACAGGCAAACGCCAGCTCGGCGGCAAAGGTTTCTTCTCCTTCTGCACTTTGGGCAAAAAATGCTGGACATTTGCCGCGAATCATGCTATAATACTGCTTGCATCCCGGCAAAATAGAATATGCGGGCATCGTACATCGGCTAGTATATCAGCCTTCCAAGCTGAGGAGGTGGGTTCGATTCCCATTGCCCGCTCCACCAAAAAACCGCTTAGATTCATCAGAATCCAGGCGGTTTTCTTGCTTCATTACCTCATTTCTTTTCCATACCATTAATAATGCCCCCTTCGAAAAAATTTTGAAGGAGGCATTATTAGACTATACAGCTCTCACCTCACTCTCTTTTTCATCCTTGCCATGAATGCATCCGCCTCGATGGCCTCAGGGGTGAAGCTGTTGTTCTTCCACCATGCGGCCAGTGCTGCACCGACGGTGAAGCCGGTGGAGATCATCTGCTCGAGCTGGGCGTTGTCGATGGGCAGTACAGACTTGCCCGCTGCGCTGAGCAGCTGATTTGTCAGGGCGAGGCCCAGCGCTGCGGTACGGGTCAGAGTACCGGCGGAGACGGTGCGGTTGGTAATGATATGTGCGTTCATGGCTTAATTCCTTTCTCTTGTATGTTCGTTTGCTTCTAAATCGGCGATGCGGTGGTTTGCCACCTTCATCTGCTCTTCCAGCACGGGGACGCGCTGGGCAAAGTTGTTGTGCGCCCGCACCTCGCGGGTCAACTCCTCAAGCTTGGTGTCTGTGACAGCCTGACTGCGGCTGTTGGCGATGAGTACGCCGATGAGAGTCACGGCCCCGGTGATAAGCGCTGCGAGAACAGTCTCCATCGGTCTCACCCCTTCCATCTGGACTTATTCGTCCGGGTGTCGATATGTACCCAGCCGGTCATGCGCTTGGGATGCTTTGCATCCTTCGGGTACCGCCCGATGCCGCCGCGCCCGGGAAGCAAGGTCTCAGCGTAGGCGGCGACTGTCGCCACCGGCACACCTTCGACATAGAAGTCCGCTGCCCGGCCCAGCAGGTGCTGGCTCGACTTGCTGCCGCCCACGGCGGCATTGTGCTCAGCGGTGCGGTAGCCGCTGGTGATATGTACCGGTTTGCCGAAGTGCTCCCGGATGCACTGCAGCAGCACCACCAGCTCGTCGTCGATGAGGACGACGTCGCTGCCCTTGCAGACGAACTCGCGGACACGGAAGCCGGGCGAGAGCTGCCGGGTGGAGTCGCGGGTCATGGAATATTCTCTGATTGCCAATTTCTTCATCCTTTTTTTTCGCTTTGTTGATTGACATTGTATCGCATATGTGCTACATTGTATTCAGAAGGAGCGTGATACTATGGCACAGACCACTGTCAGCATCCGTATGGATAATGATTTGAAAAACAATTTCGATCACATCTGCAATGAACTTGGGATGTCCATGTCCACTGCTGTCACCATGCTGGCCAAGAAGATGACCCGTGAACAGCGCCTACCTTTCGAGCTTTCGGTGGACCCGTTCTACTCTGAGCAGAACCAGGCCCGCCTGCGCAAGTCCATTGCGGAGATGGAAGCCACCGGCGGCACAGTCCATGAGGTAAATCTGGATGATTAAAGCGTGGACAGAGGAAGCATGGGAAGATTTTGAATACTGGACAACGCAGGACCGCAAAGGTGCTCAAGCGCATCCTGCAGCTCCTGAAGGACATTGACCGCAAAACAGTTATGAAGGCATCGGCAAGCCCGAGCGCCTCAGCGGAGACTTGTCCAGCTACTGGAGCCGCCGCATCGATGATGCCAACCGTATCGTTTACCGAATTGATGGGAATGTAGTCAAAATCGTCCAGTGCGGTTCCCACTACAGAGATAAATAATTTCCATTTCGGAGCAGCCACTCATTCGAGCGGCTGCTTTTTGTTTAGTACTTCTTCCCGCAGATCTCCTCGAAATCCGCCTTCGAGATAATGCCCTTGCGCACATACACCCGCAGCATCGCCTCAGAGATGCGGCCCTGCGTCCAGCGCTCGGTCAGTTTTTCCTTGTTGCTCATAACTTCGTTCTCCTTTCTCATTCCTCGGTGGTGTTGGTGGTATCATCCGGCAGACTCAGAGCTACCATGTCTTCCAGAGCGTCCGCAATGCGGGTCTGGTCGGAGACGCCGGCGTCTGCCATGGGCGGGTTATCCTCGAACGCCTCGATGGCGGCCAGATAGTCCTCGTCGGTGGTGCAGCTGCTGAAATCGCAGCCCGCCTTGCGGTAACGCTCCACCTCATCGTCGAAGACCAGCGCGACGCTGCCGTTGATGATGCCGCCGCCCACGATCATCTTGGTGCGTGTTGTATGCATCTACGGCGGACTGCGCCATTACTGTAAGCCATTATTCCTTCTGCCGCCAGCAAAAGCGCATAGGAACCTGCAACTGCCGCGGCACTGTCATATCGGGCAATACTCAGCTCTGTAGCGGTCGTCCGGGTAAAGAGATGCATCGTAGACATCCACCGTGCCAAAGGACGTGTTTCCGCTTCGTCCACCGACGAATAGTGCGTGATTCCCCAGCGTTATCGCCGTCAATCCTTGCCTTGCCACGCTTAAAAAGCTGCAGTCGTTCGGGTGAGAGATGCGTTGTATGCGTCCATTATGGCCTCGCCTTTTTGGCGTCGCTATCATAACCGCCGCCTCCGAACAGGGCATATCCGCCAACTGTCGTTCCGGCAAGCAGACTTCTAGCCTTGCTCAGCGGTGTCGCAGTTCCAAATTTGTCAGCCTCTGCACTATAGCACAGCCTCGCCTTTTGCCTCCGACACCGATGTACATCTTCTTGACCTTGCGGGCCTTACCAGTGGGCGTAAGGCTATCGGCTTCCGGGCCTGTTGGGAACTGTGGCGTTGCCGTTGAGTTTGGTGTTCATCTCGCTCTCGGTGTAGTACCGGTCGTCATGGGTATGGCTGGACGCCGCCTTGCCGTCCACGAGGCCTTTCAGCACCGGCCTGATTTGCGCTCAGACTCTGGTCGGTGGCCGTGCTGGTCAGGTTGTCCTGCACGCCGCGCCAGGTGTTGGTGTCCGTGAACTTTGCATCCACACCGTTCTCTGCCAGCGATGCAGGTCGGGTCACCCTCCGGCGATGCCGTCCTGAAGCTCTTTCCCTTCCCACTCGCCGCCGCGGCGTCACCTCAGCCGGCCGCTGCGCTTGTTTTCGCCAAACCGCAGCACATCCTCATAACCCGACTTCCGGGCCTGTTCGACGGCACTTGTTTCTATCATTGCACCTCCTTTTTCGTGGTCATTTTCAGCCCACCAGCTTCTGCCGATACCATCCGCACGCAGACAAAAACTTCGTACCGTCTTCGCTTGTTGGCACCGCCCTCGTTGTGCTCGATGACGCGGAGCAGCCGCTTACCGGCGTTGACCAGCCGCTGGAAGACGGTGGCGGCACGGCTTGCACTCGCCGCCGAGCCGATGCTCAATGTGGACACGATTGCCCTCCTTGATGCAGACAGCGCCCTCGGCCCCGATGCCCCACTGCTCGCCGTTGTAGGGTGCGCTGGCCGTGAAGCCCTGCTCTTTCAGGGTCTGGGCAGAAGATGTCCTCCACCTCGTCGTTGCCGTGGACGATGAACACCCGCTTGGGCTTAGGCTCAAAGGAGTTGACCCAGCTTCAGCAGACCGTCCTTGTCCGCGTGGCCGGGAGGCCGGTCAGCTGGCAGATGTCCGCCTGCACCTCGATGGTCTCGCCGAAAAGCTTGACGGTGGTTGCCCCCATCTATTAAAGTGCGGCCCAGAGTACCCACGGCCTGATAACCCACACGAAGAGGATGGTGCATTCCGGCCGCCAGAGGTTATGCTTTGTGGTGGCGGATACGGCCCGCCTCGCACATGCCGCTGGCCGAAAGGATGACCTTGGGCACCGGGTCGGCGTTGATGGCATCCGGGATTCGTCACTGGTGATGCTGACCCGCAGCCCCGGAACTGGATGGGGAATGATGTTTGCCAGCAGGGCGTTGATCTCTTCATCAAAGCAGGAGGAATCGGTGTCCTGGAAGATGCGCGTTGCCTCGATGGCCAGCGGGCTGTCGATGTACACCGGGAAACAGCCGTGGCCGGTGACCAGATTCTTTTTCTTTATCTCGCGGATGAAGTAGAGCAGTTCCTGAGTGCGGCCCACTGCAAAAGCTGGGGATGACCACATTGCCGCCGCGGTCAAAGGTGCGCTGCAGGATCTTCGCCAGCTCTGCCACATAAGTCGACTTTGGGCCGTGGCTGCGGTCACCGTAGGTGGACTCCATAAAGACATAATCCGCGTCTTTCAGATACGTGGGGTCTTTGATGATAGGCTGGTCGTGGTTGCCGATGTCGCCGGAGAAGACCAGCTTTGTGGTCGCGCCGTTCTCCGTCACCCATATCTCGATGCTGGACGAGCCCAGCAGATGGCCCACATCCACAAAGCGGATGACGATGCCGGGCGCAAGCTCGATCTCCTTATTGTAATCATAGCCCCGGAACAGCGCGATGGCTGCCTCGGCGTCCTGAATGGTGTACATGGGTTCACAGGTTCTGCACCGGAGCGCTGGCCCTTGCGGTTCTTCCACTCGGCTTCGAATTCCTGGATGTGCGCCGAGTCGCGCAGCATGATGCTGCACAGTTCTGCCGTGGGCCTGGTGGCGTAGATCCTGCCCCGGAAGCCGTTGCGCACCAGAAGAGGCAGAAGGCCCGTGTGGTCGATATGGGCATGGGGTGGCCAGCACGCCGTCGATCTCGCCCGGCGCAACGGGGGATGGTTGGTTCTCATATGACATCCTTGCCCTGTTCCATACCACAGTCGATGAGGTAGCTGTCCCGCCGCTTCCAAGAGGGTACAGCTGCCGGTCACTTCGTGGTTGGCACCCAAAAACGTCAGTTTCATAGACACACCTCCAGAGATTACCCAACTTTGGTACATTAAAGTATATCACGTTTCGCGTTGTAATGCCGCCCCGATGTCGATTCTCGGGCAAACGCCGAATCCATCAAAAATTTTATACAATCTTGACAAACCACCCCGGATGATATAAACTTAAATCGTATGACGTAACTTCTACTGAGATTCAAAATAGAGGTTGTGACGAGGTCCTCTACCTGTTGATGGACCTGGGCGCTACCGACGAGCAGCTGGACTGCCCCATGCTGTTTCTGCTGTGGCCGTGATGGCACTGCAAGCCTTGACCCCGATGTACCTGGCACTGACCTGGTCCCCTGTTCGACACCCTGCTGAGCACCATCAAGCCGCCCGAGGGCGACCCGAGGCTCCCTTCCAGATGCTGGTGTCCTCTGTGGACTACAACGAGTTCGTTGGCCGCATCGGCATCGGCCGCATCCAGAACGGCGTCGCCAAGGTGGGCGAGGAAGTGGTCGTGTGCGACTGGCACAACCCCGACCTCAAGATGCGCGGCCGTCTGACCAAGCTGTATGACTTCCAGGCCAATGGCCGTCAGCCCTGCGACAACATCACCGCAGGCGACATCGTGGCTTTCTCTGGTCTGCCCGACGTCACCATCGGCAACACTCTGTGCAGCCCCTCCAATATCGAGCCGCTGCCCTTCGTCAAGATCACCGAGCCGACCGTCGCCATGACCTTCTCCGTCAACGACAGCCCGTTCGCCGGCCGCGAGGGCACCTATGTCACCAGCCGCCAGATCCGTGACCGGCTCTGAAGGTGGAGGATTCCGCCACCACCGATTCCTTCCGTGTCATGGGCCGTGGTGAGATGCATCTGTCCATCCTCATCGAGACCATGCGCCGCGAAGGCTGGCTATGAGCTGCAGGTCTCTCCCCGCACGTTCTGACCAAGGTCATCGACGGCAAGACCTACGAGCCTATGGAGCACGTCGTCAT
>VOFC01000110.1_pt1 | contig 65247 bp, 73 predicted proteins | sample 5384161 | NCBI WGS metagenome assembly VOFC01 (sample SAMN12384722, study PRJNA508395) | human gut metagenome | isolation source: healthy gut B | host: Homo sapiens
TTCTGCCTTGTTGCGTGGGTGTAGGTGCGGAGAGTGAATCCGGCGTCATAGTGGCCGAGCATACTGCTGACGGTTTTGACGTCCACCCCATTTTGCAGTGCCAGCGTTGCGAAGGTGTGTCTGAGGTCGTGAAATCTGATGTGTGGCAGCCCGGCGTCCTTCAGGATCTTCTTGTGCAGGTTTACGACGGAGTCTGGGTAGTACATCTCACCAGTTACCGGCGAGGGGAACATGTAGGGATTCTCGGGATGCTTGCCGTGTTCCGCTATCAGCAGGTCTACGGCATCCTGCGGGATAGATACTTTTCTGACCGAAGTCTCCGTTTTGGGACGGGACAGCGTCAGTTCACCATTGGGATTCTTTACATATTGTTTGCTGACGGAGATGGTTTTGTTTTGGATGTCGAGGTCACTCCAGAGAAGCGCCGTGATCTCGCCCTTCCGCAAGCCCGTGACCAGCTCCAGATAAAACATGGGAAGGAGTCCGCGGGCATTTGCTGCATTGAGGTATTCTTTGATATGTTCCGGTTGGAGGATCTGCATTTCGAACTTCTGAATTTTGGGAGCGATGCAGTCTTCAGTTGGATTGCGCGGAATCAGGCGCTCTTTGACTGCCCGTTCGAAGGCATTGTGCAGCATCAGGTGTAGGCTGCGCACGGTCGTGCTGCTCAGTCCCGGATTGCCATGACCGCTCTTGCGGTCGATGCGACCGTTTTCCATCAGATCTTTGTAGAGCTTTTGTAAATCGCGCGAGGTCAGTTTGGTGAGTTTGATGCTGCCGATGCGGGGGATCGTGTACTGTTCGACCATCAGTTGATAGCGGTTTGCTGTTGAGATGCGGATATTCGGCTTTGCGTAGATCTCATACCAGCTGCGCAGCCAAGTTGCTACCGTGTACTCATCCGCACGGCTGACATCGATTCCTCTGGTAGCTTCCATTGCGGCACTGAGCTTCGCCTTGCATTCCGCCTGCGTCTTACCCAGTACATTTTTGATGATGCGCTTTCCTGTTTCGGAGTGGTAGCCTGCGGTGTATCGCCCCTCCCAACGCCCGTCTGCACGTTTGCGAATGTTGCCCTCGCCGTTGGCGCGTTTTTTAGCCATTCGTGATCATCTCCTTTGCTTTTTCTTCCTCGTCGGCATCGAAGGAGTAGGGCGTTCCCAGCTCTCCGGCGATATCGGCCGCCAGCTTGAAGCCCGCCGTGAAGCTCATCAACTTGGCTTCGACCAGCAACGCGTTCTGTGCGTCCAGCAGCCGAAGCAGCTTCCTGCGTCTTTCGGCATCTATGCCATCGCGCGGGCCCTCACGGACGGATTGGACGGCGTAGACGAGCTGCTCCGGCTGCTTTTCGTCGAATCGTTCCTGCAAGGCTTTCATGTAGTCGTACATGGTGACCCCTCCTTTGGTAGCCAACACACATACCACAACTCTGACAGGAAAGCTATTACTTTTTCGAGAATCATCTTTATTTACAGCGGTGCGTTTTTGCAAATGTTTCTTTGACTATTGCGGCGCAAAAAACTGAACACCTCGACCCGCTTTACATATGGAATTTCATTGAAAAGCCCTGCTGCTCCAACTTGTGATCGTCCGGCTTGTGGCCGAGGGCGACGCGTTTTTGCCGCAGCTGCGCCAGCCGCTTGCGGTCGATTTGAACGCCGTTGGCAGCGGGAGCCGGGGCGTTGTCCCGGAAGATATTGCCCATGTGGTAGAGCAGCCGGGTGGCTGACAACAGGACGGAGGGCGGCTCCTGTTCGCCGCGCTCCATGCGTTTCATGAAAAATTCCGCGTAAGCGTGGCCGTTATCCCGCGCCGCCGCGAACCATTCGTAGGCGGCGTCCATGTCTTTGGGAACGCCCTCGCCCATGAGGGTCAGCTTGCCCAACAGGTACTGTGCGTAGGCACTGCCGTTATCTGCGGCCTGCCGCAAATATGACACTGCTGTTTCGGCATCTTTTACCGTATTTTTGCCGCTGAGATATTCCTTGCCCAGCCGGTAGGCGGCGAAATCGTTGCCATTGTCCGCAGAGCGTTTCAGCCAGTAGATCCCCTTGGCAGAATCGTGAACGTCGGCATCATCGGAGAGGTACAGCTTGCCGAGGGCGTACTGCGCCGCGTCCAAGTCCTGCTCGGCGGTGCGTTCCAACAGCTTTTGTGCTTTGACCGTGTCCGGTATCAGCAGTCCGCCGTCACGGTACGCCATGCCGATGATGTACTGCGCGTAGGCGTCGCCTGCATCCGCAAGCTGCTCCAACTGCTCCGCCGCCTCGTCCCGCTCCTCCAGAGGAAAGCGCTCATCGTTCGCCACGCTTTGCAGATCCTGACACTCATAGCTCATGCCGTAGGTACTGATCTGTTCGCCGTCATCCTGCATTTCCGCGTCCTCGAAAGAGATCTTGTTCATGCGAATATGCTCCGCCTCACGGATGACCGCGTTCTTGATTTGACGAAATTCTTTTTGCTGAGACAGCGGCGGACGTATCCTCTTTTTATCTTCGGAGTAGTAATCCTCCACCTGACATTGCAGTTCCCACCATGTCTGGTAGCACGCATCCACGGTGGGCAGCCGCGCCATCTGGTCGACGATCTCGTCCACCAGCTTTTTCATTGGCTTTGGCAGATAGCCGTAGGTTTTCTTGCCGCCGACCTGACCGAGCTGCCGCGACAGATTCCAGATCATCTGCTCCGCCTCCGGGTGGATGCAGGTCATTTCCCGCATGGCCTTCGCCAATTCCAGCATGGCTTTTCGTGCTTCCGCCACCAGTTCGTCTCGCGATTTGCTTTTCTGCTCGTAGACATGGAGCAGTTCCTGACGGAAGATCTGGTTGGTGAGCGTGGACTTGATCTGCCGTATCCCATCTTTGGACAGGTACGCCTGATTCGGCTTTGCCGACCACGCCATCATGTGGACGTGGGGATGGTTACCCTCATCGTGGAAGGCCGCGTACCAGCGGAAGTCCTCCGGCGGGATCTTCATCGCCGCGGCGATGTCATTGCGGTGGGTGCGCAGGAGTGTGCGCCACGCGTCCGCGTGGTTGTACCCCAGCCGCTCCGCATCCTCCCGGTGGAGGGAGATGATGTGCGTCCATACATTGCCGTTGTAATGATTCAGTTCTTCCATCGCGGCGGCAAGATCCACAGCATCGTCATCACCGAAGAGGCCGTGCTTGCCCAGCCGCTCCGCTCTGGGACGCAGAGCGATGTATTTTGCATAGCTATCCATGCTCTGTACCTGATTCCAGTTCCCCTCCAGCGCCAGAGAGATGAACGCCGAGGCGTTCGCCTTAGTGGGATGGGATGCGTAGTCCGCATACTCCAGTAGGTCTTTTGCGTCAGGGAAATCCTTCACCAGCTTTGCGATGAGCTGCGTCTGCTTTTGGGTGGGCGGACGGTCATCCGGAATGATCTCTACCCGCTCCCGCGTTGCAATGTACTTCAGGTAGCCGCCAGCACTTTTCCCACCGCCGCACTTGATGTACGGACTCTTGACGATCAGCCTTGCCATTCGTCATTCTCCATGTCACGGAGCTTCTGCTCTATCCGAAGCTGACCATTCGTTTTCTTGACCGCGGCAATACTCTTTGCGCGCTCCTGCCGCAACACTTCTTCACTTACGTTAAGGCTTTGCAGGAGGATGGACATTGCCATGTCCATCTCCACCGCCTGCTTGTAGAGCAGCGAGGCGATGCGATCCTCGAAGAGCTTCAGTCGATTGTCGATGGCGGATTGCACCGCACGGGGCAGCGTGGCGCTTTCGCCTGCGGCGAGCATATCCGCGTAGCAGTTCACCGCCTTTTCGATGAATTCATTCTTGCTGCGGCAGTTATCTACCTGATACCACCGCTCTATTTTTTGCTTGGTCTCCGGCTCCGGCCGGTAGGTCAAGCGATCCTTGTTATCACTCATAAAATGCCTTCTTTCTTACTAAGACGCCGTCGAAAAGCCTGTATTCATCGGCTTTTCACGGACGTTAGACGCCAATCGTACAAAAAATCTTCCGAATAGACGCCACAACCGCCTGCACCGAAACCACCGTCAACTGCCCGCACTGCGGGCAGAAGTGATTGGGCAGAGCGGCGGTTTCGACGCCAGTCCTTTATCCTGCTATTCGTCTCCATACCGCTCGTTTCCGCCGAAAACGGCGAAAACTCACTCATTCCGCTGCGTCTCCTCTTCCCACCGAACCCGCTTCGCTGGGCTTCGGCGGGAGACCTGTTTTCCTCCACTAACCGCCCAACCTGCCTGAGATACGCTGAAGGTGCGTCCCATATGGCGAGGGAAAATCCTCTCCAGAGCGGTTTCAAATCACACTCGCACAAACGGCTCACGTTCGTTTTCACAGGTGAAAGCGGGTACACACTTGCCTTCGCCAACAGGATCGCACACAGCGGCTTACACGGCGAAACACGGGGCGTTTTGGATGGGGGCGCTATCATTACCCTCGGAGCGTTTTGCGCGGTTCGGAAACCCTGCGTGGCCGGGTATCAGAACGGCATACTTTGCCGCTTTTGGGCCTTGGTCGGGGGCGCTCCCGAAGAACGCAGAGAGCCTGCGGGACAGCGATGCGCTCATGCGCGTCGCTGTTCCGAGGCGTCGCGGCCCCGCTGGGTTGCGTGATCCCATTGCTGTTTCTCTCACCGCATTGATGGGCTTCTCGGTTTTGCTCAGCCGCTTCGTTGGCACACAGAAAATTGAGCGCCTGTTCTTTAGTTACAGCGGTGCGTTTTTTGAACCGCTGTTCGCGTCGATCCATGCGAGAAACTTATCCTTTGGAACAACGATCCGGCTGCCGATTTTGAGCGCGGGGAATTCGTTGCCATGCACCAACTCATAGGCACCGGCACGGGAGATCCCAAGCACTGCGGCAACTTCTGTCACGGAGAGCATCAGCGGAAGCTCGTCATAGCTTGTGTAGATGGAATGCTTCATTCTGTTTTTTCCTTTCCTTATGCACCGGGCAACAAATTCACCGCGGACAGCTTGCGATGAATTTGCCGCCGCTCTGTTGTTCGTTCAACCGCAGACAGTTGACGTGTGTGAAAAATTTCAACGGCCTCATGGATCGGCCTGATGGTATAGCGCAGATTGCCGTTCTTTTTGATCCTGGATTTTGTCAGGACAGAGGTTGGCTCTGTGGAGATGAGTCCTTTCTCCGAGAGCGCGTCGACATACTGCATGACCGTATTTTTAGTACGGCCAATAGCTTTTCCGATCGTGGCGTAGCTGGGCCAGCACTGGTAGGTACTGGGGTTTTCAAGACAGCGGAGGTAGGCGTAGACCGCGATCTCACCTGCGCCCAGCCCCAGCGAAAAGATTTCGTTCGGCAGTGTAAAATAGTTTTTACTGGGAAATTGATTCATGGTCTGTCCTCCTGTTCGTCGGGGTGGAAGAGTTGAATGAACTCCTTTGCGGAATGGACAATGCCCAATTCCTTGAGCTGCTGGTAGCGGATCAGGTCGCAGAGGGTGCGCAGACTGATCTCCGCGTATTCCAGCAGTTTATCGGTTGCCAGCATTTGCTGGTAGGTGTCCAGTTCGGTCGGTTCGTCCGGCGATTGGAAGAAGGCGAACAGTTCTTCTTCGGTTGGAATGCTGTCCGGTGCGTCATGCTGCATTTCCTGCCGGATGTAGTCAATGACCTCCTGTTCAGCGTTGGAGGTCAAATAGTGTAGCAGTTGCTGCCTGCTTTGTTCAAATGGATTCATGGTCATACACGCTCCTTGTGTTCAGGTGAGACGATCGTGACTGCGGCCAACTCAGTCGGAAAATTTGTCTCTCACTGATAAGGACACTCAGAGCGCGTTTGTAAACCAGAGAACAGAAATTTTTCAAAAAAAGCTGGGAAGCCCTGTCATGAGACAGAGCTTCCCAGCTTTTCGTGTAGCTTTTTCAGTCGCTTTGATACCGCCATTCTGGAGATGCCGTAGATCTGACCGATCTCCTCCATCGTCAGCTCACCGCTGTACCGGAGGGAGAGTAGGTTTTGACCTTGCACGTCCAGTTCCGCAATGGCTCCCCGCAGATTTTCAAGCCGAAGGTTCCTGAGCACCGCATCCTCCACGGGACGCTTGACGCACTCCAAACCGGACAGCGCCGTTTCAAACTCACTTTTACTCAGGTGCCTTGTGTCCTGCTTGTCCTGCGCCTGCTGCCGTTTTCAATCCTGCTCAAGGAAGTCCGCGACCTCCTTTGGCACCGATACTTGCTCACCATTGTAGACGATAACGACAGAGTCGTTTATTTTGTGTCCTTTCCGCTTTCGACGGAAAGGTACACACCCGCGCTGCCGGTACAGCGCCAAAAACTGTCGACCTTCATGGAACTTCCTGCGTACAGGGTGGTCATAATGCCCTACGGGGTCCATGAATGCCTGAGGCCACACCGGGGTGTGGACCTCACCGGAAAGCCGCGAGATTTGGCTTTCGCCTATTACCAGTATAAAGCGGACGCGAGAGATTGTCAAGGTAAGGCAACTATACTTCTTAGAACTTATACACTTGCTCCAGCGCGGCGAGCTTGAGGCAGCAGCAGAACACCGCCATCGCCTGCTCGAGCTCTTCAACCGGGGGCAGCGACGGGGCGACGCGGATGTTGCTGTCAAGAGGGTCGTGTCCATACGGATAGGTCGCGCCCGCGCTCGTCATCACGACGCCCGCCTCCTTGGCGAGCGCCAGCGTACGCTTGGCAAGGCCGGGAGCCGTGTTCACGGAGACAAAGTAGCCGCCCTTGGGCGTGTGCCAGCTCGCAATGCCGAGCGGTGCGATCTCGCGCTCGAGCGTTTCGATGACCATGTCGAACTTCGGCTTTAAGATCTTGGCGTGCTCCTTCATTAGCGCGAGCGTGTGCTCCTTGTTTTGCAGGAACTTCACGTGGCGCAGCTGGTTCATCTTGTCGAAGCTGATGGCCTGAATGCCGATGAGCTTGGTCATGTACTCCATGTTGGCTTCGCTGCACGCAAAGCACGCAATGCCCGCGCCGGGGAGCGTCACCTTGCTCGTGGAAGCGAACTCGAAGACCATGTCGGCGTTGCCGTACTTCTCGCACTCGCTCAGAATATCCTTGAACGGGACGAACTCGCCGTCGAACTCGTGGATGCAGTAGGCGTTGTCCCACATCAGCAGGAAGTCCGGCGCCGCGGGCTTCATCTTCGCGATGCGCTCGATGGTCTCGTCGGAGTAGATGATGCCGTCGGGGTTCGAGTACTTCGGCACGTTCCACATGCCCTTGACGCTCGGGTCCTTGATGAGGTTTTCGACAATGTCCATGTCGGGGCCGTTTTCGGTCATCGGGATGGTGATGAGCTCAAAGCCGAAGCTCTCGGTCACCTTGAAGTGGCGGTCATAGCCCGGCGCGGGGCAGAGCCACCTTGACAATCTCTTCCTTGCACCACGGCCGTTCGCTGTGCAAAAGGCCGTGGGTGTAGGCCTTGGAGACCGTGTCGTACATGAGCTGGAGGCTCGAATTGCCGCCGGCGAAGACCTGAGAGGTCTTGCAGCCGAGGATATCGGCGAACAGCTTACGCGCGCTCTCAAGACCCTTGAGCTCACCGTAGTTGCGGGCGTCCACGCCGCTGTCCACGCACTCCTCGGCGCTGGTCAGCGCGGTCAGGATGCCGCTGACAAGGTCGAGCTGCTGCTTGCTCGGCTTGCCGCGCGCCATGTTGAGCTTGGAGGCCCTTGGCCTTCCAGCTCTCGTATTCGGCGGACACCTTGTCGTATTCCTGCTGCGATGTTCAATGCATTGCATTGTAGTCCTCCTCCTTGCTGGCTTTATTGCACTTATAGGACACAAGAGATTTCCGCCTACTGATAGGATCGGCCTGCTCATAGCCAAATGCAACCGCAATTACTGGCTGAAAGTTATCCGGCAGGGCAAAACGGTCAAGAAGAGCTTCCTCTTTGCGCAGGGCGCGAACAGGCATAGCAAGAAGCACACTTCCAAGTCCCAATGCTGTGGCAGCCAAAGTGGCATTCTCTGCGGCACATCCCGCATTCAAATATGGATTTTCGGGAGGATCAGAAGCATCTGGTCTCACAGAAATCAGCAAAACGGCCGGTGCATGATACAAGGGGTGCGACTTGATTGCTCCTACATAACACGCCGCAGCGTGATCCCATGCCTCGAGAAGTTCAAGATCGGAAATAAGTGAAATGTGGATGTGATCCCGCTTGTTGCAAGCAACCGGCGCTACTTGCGCAGAATGCAATAAAATTTCAATTTTTGCAGCTTCGGGTAGCTTCGATCTGTCGTACCTTCGGCAGGAGTAACGCCGATTGATTGCTTCCAGTGTTTCCATAGCCACAGTCCTTAGGGTGTATTCCTGCTTGATAAAAGCATATAGCTCGTCCATATATTGAGAGAGACTGCTGATTTTAACATATTCGCATTCTGTGTGGAAGGCGACTCCATGCGGACCAAATAGCACAGTTGGGATACGCAACTCGTTGTAGAGAATGTTACCGTCGCTTACGCTCTGATTGATTCGAAGCTCCGGCACGTGCCCAAATTGCTTTCGAAGCAGTGATGTCAGACGCTGTACATCCGACTGCTCAGGCGAAAGTTGATAAGCAGGATAGTTGGGGATCTCGCGACAGATCGTCAAGTTTCCGACGCAAACTCTTTCTGCATAGATACGCTGGAGATCGTCAATAAAACTGTCGATGCTTTCCGTTGGAAACAACTGTTTATTCATCAGGGCACTTCATTTGGATGGAATGGTCAGGCTATAGCCCGCATAGTCACTTTCAATTTTCAGACAGCAGTAGGAAGCACACACACCATTGGCATATAATGGCATATATTTTTCTTGAACCGCCGTAAGAAAGCGAGCCATGCAGTCGATCGCATTGATACCTTTTTCCGGCGTGGACGCATGGCCCTCTTTTCCTTGAATGTGCAGGGAAAGAAGAGCCTTTCCGGTTGCGCCGATTACAATGTTGTCGAAATGCGGTTCGCCCATGAGGAAGAAATTCTTTTTTCTCAGAGCGTTCTGCTGCTGCATTAGTTTCACATAAGCATGTGCTCCAATGGAGTGACGCTCTTCGTCGGAAAGGCCAACAAATTCGATGTCGGCATCAAATGAGGCGTTTTCTTCTTTGAAACGCCTGAGCACGGTGAGCTGCGCGGCAAGACCGCCTTTCATATCAGCCGCACCAAGCCCGTGAAGCTCATCTCCGCGTGTGCAGAGTTGATAAGGATTGGTCTCCCAACGGGGGGTGGGCGGCACCGTGTCGATGTGTCCGCCGAGAATCAGCTTTTTTCGTGCGGACCACTATTCCAACGGCCGATGACATTGTAGCTTTTTCCCTCTACATGCTGAAGCTGCGTTTCCATCGACAGCTCTTCGCGCAGATAATTTGCAAGGAACTCCGCAAAAGCCTGTTCATTCTGCGATTCGCTGGGGATTGCAACCATCTGCTGTAAAAGGGCAATGCAGTTATCTGCTTTCATTCTTGATTTCTCCTGTATGCGGCAACTGAGCGACGGCTCGGCTTCAAGGCAAGTCGAGCTGCGAGTTCCGCGCACCCCAACGCGACAAAAGCTGGGTCAATAACCTTAACGCCGCACTCCTTTTCCACTTCTTCTCCATACTGTGCAAGCCCCAGACAACCCAACACCACTGTGTCTATTCCATCCTCAGCAACTGCTTCTGCACAGACCTTTTTCAAATAGACACAAGTCGCATCCGGATCGTCCCTCAGTTCTGCGACCGGTATATTCAGTGCCCGGACAGAACTCAGTTTTTTTTGTGTGATCGGGTTTTGCATTAATCTTCGGTATGTCCTCGAAACATTACCCCTCCACGGTCGTGATAACGCAGAACTTATTTGATAATATGTCTGCCGCGGCGAGCGCACACTCTCCGGGACCAATCACAGGAATATCAACATTCTCGCGAATCGATGTTATGGCAAGGTCACTAAAGCAGTAAACGACAAAAGCGTCATAACCTTCTCTTTCCGCGCGGATTGCCTCCTGCAGGAGCAGCGGACCGGCGAAGACCTCATCGGTTACAGACTCGATGGACACTGGACCGCTTTGGATACAATCGACCGAGATCTCCGTTTCGGTCGAGACAGCCCGGGAGAGCATTGTCTCCCGGGCATTAAGCGTTTTTTCGATCCATTCCGCTGTTTGGGATCAAAACCTTAATTCTCATCTGAAGCCTCCTACCTGAGTTAATCTTTGTAACTCTCGGCAAATTCTTTCGTCCACACGCTCGTTTTGACACCAATGCGATCGGATGTAAAGGGCTTGCCGTTAGTCTTAACATAATCCTTTAACGCGGCAAAGGCAATTTTAGAACCGATAAGAATTGTCGGAACATTTATAAGAATAAAAATTGCGTTAATAAGATCCGAGACACTCCACATATTGCCAAGTTCGAGATTAGCAAGAACACATAGACAGCCAAGTGGCACCATAATAAAGCAACTTACAATTCTAACAAGATTTGTGGCTCGATTGGATGTGGAAAGTTTGCTCGTTGAAATTTCACAGAATGAAATTCCACCAAGAAGCGTTGTGAATGCAAAGCAGGCATATGCCATACAGCCGAAAATAATTGAAAATTTATCAAAAGCAGTTCCGGGCATTAGAACGGCAATGGATTGAGCAAATACATCTATGACGGATGATTTAATCGTACTCCAGTCATAAATAGGATTTTCCCAAATAGCACCCATTGTGATAACAAAACCAGTCATACTACAGATAATGAACGTATCCAAAAATACAGATAAAGCTTGAACAAATCCCTGTTCACAAGGGTGCTTGGTGTCTGCAGAAGCAGCGGCCATACTGGTAGTTCCCATGCCAGCCTCATTGGAGAGAAGGCCTCGCTTAATACCTTGAATCAAAGCAACACCAAACATACCGCCAAAAATTGCATCTGGGGTAAAAGCGCCTTTGAAAACAGCAACAAAGAAATCGGGGATTCTGTTAAAGTTTACAGCGATTAAAAACAGTACCATCAACGTATAACCAATTGCCATGACAGGTACCATTTTATCAGTAAATCTGGTTACACGCTTAATACCACCAAATACAATGAAAGCAAGGGAAATAACGATAACCAAAGCAAGAACGTAGTAGACAACGGAGGTGCGGCTTGCAACGTGACCAGTAACTGTAGAAATCACTGTGCCAACTGCCGTGAAAACATGAAATGTGTGTACGGGCATACTGAGTAAACGATAGAACAAAAATGCAATTGCAATGCTGATACCAACCCAGTGCTTATTGCGGAAAATCTTCTCGGCATAATGCGTCAAACCACCGACATACTCATCACCTTTACGCTCCTTAAAAATCTGAGAGAGTCGCTTCAACAAAGGCGGTGGCCATGCCGAAGAATGCAGAAAGCCACATCCAAAACAAAGCGCCAGGACCTCCGACAGCAATTGCACCTGTCACACCGGTGATGTTTCCGGCGCCTATTCTCATAGCCGATGAGAGCATAAAAGAAGCAAATGGACTAATGCCTATTTCAACGCTCTTTTTTTGTGAGAGGATTTTGATTCCCTTCTTGAAATTTTTGATTTGGACAAAACCGGTTTTGATTGTAAACCATATACCGGCACCTAACAGCAAAAGGACTAAAAGCGTAAACTGTCCAAGCACTGGAATTGATTTCCAACCGCTAAATTGCGTAGGAAAAGACCAAAGAAAACTGCTGATTTTAGAAAAAATAGCGAAAAAATTATTTACGCCAACTAAGATAGATTCCATGCTAACAATCCTTTCTGCTCAGTAGTTATTGTTAAAGGCTGATTAAACATATAGTGCAGAGGACAACGGGCAAATTATGTGAGCAATTTTCTTACTACTTCTGCAAACTGGCTGATGATATACAATGCGTCATTGATGCGGTTCTTGTTTTTTACAAGTTGTGTCTTGATAAGCCCATACTCCAGAGAAGCGGGATCCAACTTGACCAAGCGATCAAAGTCCGCAAACAGCGGGATGGGATAAGAGAGACTTGTGTAACCATAGCTGTCCTGTGAATACTTGTCTGCGCATGTCATGGTTACATTGGTAATCTGGCGGGCAACCATCTTGACGAACTCGTTATAAAGCTTGGCCTGCTCGTTCGAGAGTCCTTCTTTCATTGCCTGAATCTCATTTACTTGATGTTCAACGGTTTTCAGGTTATCCTGCAGATCGGTGAAATCCATGTGATCGCCAAATTTATCGGCAACCTTTTGGACATTTGCGCGGAAGACGGAGATCTTGTCACTAAAATCATATGGCAGAAGCTTTGCTGTCGCCAGATCATAAAGGACCTTGAGCGTTGCTCTGGTATCCTCCTCCAACGCCACTGGGTCGCATTTGTCTTCCCCATCCTCGATGGTATGATTCCACCAACCGAGTGTTGCACCATGTGCGTGCTCCATATATTCTTTTGTGAAGGATTTTCTCTGTGTAATAGAGGAAACGCCGATGCCCATAAAACTCTGATCGCCGATTTTCTTGAGTGCCATGGCGCGCAGCTCCAGCTCGGGGAGAACGTCGTTGATGTTCTTCTTGGCAAAGCCCAGCAATTCTTCCGATGCCTTGATCTCGTAAAGCTCTGTTTCCTTTACACCGGTAGAGTCAATGTGCATGTAGCAGACACAATGCTTGTTGAGGTTATCCCAGTTGTTGTCAACAAACCATGTGGAGCCGGCAGCTTCTGCAACCTCGTGGCCGTCCCAGAAAACAAAATACACATCGCGGTCGAGTTCCTGACGGTGTTTGCTGAGGATTCGACAAATCTCCAACGTGGTCGCATTACCGGTTGCATTGCAGGTCACGCCGGGTTTCCAGGCGTCCAAGTGGGAGCAGACCAGCAGAAATTCATCACTGCTGCCATTGCCGTGCAGAATTGCTGTGGGTTGGTGGACGATGCTCCAGGTGCGATCGGCGATGGCAGTAACCTTTACCTCAACTTTTCGCCCCTCCAGGCAGAGCTGCTTGAGTTTAAGACCAGCACCTCTCGTTACACCAACACCAACAATTTCTGGAATGCAATGAAAATTCGCCTCGGTCGGATTTCCCCACACACCTTTAAGCCCGCGGCGGCAAATAACCTCTTCATCATTGCCCCAGTTCATGCACATGATACCGGCAGCACCCATTTCATAGGCGATACGGGCCTTTTCCGGTACAGGAGGTGCGTAGGATACCTCAACAAGCACCATCTTACCCGTTACATCGATATCCTTGTAGGCGGCATAGTCGCCGTTGCCAACATAGATCAGTTCGAAAATTTCACCCTCCGGTTTGGTTGCACGAATATGGGCGCAGGGCAGACTGTCAATTTCCATTTCCGGTTCTAAAACGGTGACCTTGGAATACATGGGATCGCTGTTATAGGTGTAAAATTCTTTGTTTTCAACCTCCAGACCGTACTGCTTTAACCGTTCCGTTACGTATCGAGACGCCGCTGCTTCGCATGGACTGCCTGCGAGCCGGTACGGGAAATGCTCTGTCATGTAATGGATAGTTGACAGCATTTCATTTCTGCTTACCTCTTCAATCACGGGAATCACTCCTTAACATGAATTTTCTTGGTCTCTTGCTCACTTGGTCACCCAATATAAGATAAGTATAAACAAAAAACGGCAAAAGTCAAGAGAAACTTTTGTCGTTTTTGCCTGTGGCCTTATTGAAGGATGTCAAGTGTATGTTGAATGTGGTCGTACATCGCTTGCTGAGCAGCGCTGCTGTCCCGCTTGTGCAGTGCATCAATGATCCGCCGGTGATCGGCTTTTTCCTCTTCGACCTGATGCATATCCATTACATTATGAGAAGTTGTGTGCATCATTTCGAGAATTGTTGATAATACGATGTTCAGCGTCTGTTCCATAAAAACGCTGCCAGTTTTTTTGGCATAGAGCTGGTGCAGCTCGAATTCGCCTGTGGTTGTGTTTGTTTCGGCAAAACGGAGAAGCATCGTCTGATACGCTGTTTCGATCTCATCAAGATCTGAATCTGTTGCGTTGCGAACAATCAAATCCATCGCTTTTGTTTCAAGCACCTGACGAACCTCGTAGGCTTCATAGAGAGAGTAGCGTTCTAAGTTTTTGGACATTTCCTCCTGCTTATCTTCTCCCAATTGGCTGATTGGAATCTCTCGCAGAAGACGACCTTTTCCCTGTTGGGAGGTAATGATTCCCCGCTGTTCCAAGATATGAAAGGCCTCTCGCAGCACATTGCGGCTTACCCCAAGCTGCTCCATTAATTCGCGCTCTGCAGGCATTTGATCCCCGGCTTAAGATTACTTGTATCTATGATCTGATATAAAGCGTTTACAACTTCCTGGTATAGCAATGGCCGCTTTGCTCGAAGGTCTGCTCTCATGGTTGACGTTTCCTCTCAATATTACTGATATGATTGGCATCCTCTGGTATTTTACACTCTGTTTTAAATAAACACAATGCCAATTTTATAAGAGCAGCATGAAATGTTGGGTAATTACAGAGTTCGCATTTACACTGTATGTTGACACAGCTGACTTTGGCTTGATTGATCCACTGCTGAACGGAAGACTATCTGAAATCATCGGCATAGTGGTCTTTATTATGACGGTGATTTCACAGCTTTTTTCAAAAAAGTTAGGCGAGAGAATGTTCTTTGATTACAGCGGTGCGTTTTTGGAATGAAAAGCCTGACTGCGGCAGCTTCAATTTGCCACTTCATTTTTTGCAAAAACCGTGGTATACTGTTTATGAGGTGAGGGATGTGCAGTTTCGACCGTTTGTTTACGATGCAATGAATCGACAAGTGCCGGTGGCTATTGAGCCGATGACACCGCAGGATGCCGCATTGACAGACCGGGAACCGTTGTGGCAGACCTCTTGGGCAAGCGAATACTTAGCTGACGAAAACTATGAAAAATACGCAGCCAGAGTTGGAGATGAGCTGATTGCTCTGGCGGCGTATGAGATTCTTCCGACTGCGCTGGTCGTGCATATCGTGTATATGGAGGCACAGCCGGAGTCAAATCCTACACTTGACGGCGGAAACCCCAAATACAGAGGGATTGGAAGGCTGCTGATTGCCTATGGCATTAAGCTGTCCATCGACAGCGGTTTGACCGGAGATGTGGTGCTTGAAGCGAAGACAACGAGCTTGGCAAAGCACTATGAAGAAGACTTCGGAGCCGTTTTGCTCCCAACTTTCCAGGCTTCTGCACCAAGGTATTTGATTGCGGACGAAGCCGCCAAACGAATTTTCTTTACCTATCTGAATTGATTTTCTGCGAGGAGGTGCTTTGCATGGATATGAATAAAATCAGACCGGCGTCTGATGCGGCGTGGTATTGCCGCAAAGATGCAGAGGAAGAACGTTTTTATGAGATATTCTTTCAACTGTGCCGCAAATACAGTGTGCGTTGGGCAAGCGCCACACCGAAGGAGAAAAGCTTTATTGAAGAAGTGACCCGCGTCACCTATGAGCGGGACAGGGCGCAGCGGCTTGGTTTGCCGCTGTCGGAGGTGCGCCCCTCGTTCGCGTCCTGAAAGCGTTTTGACCCACACCGTGACCCACACGGGAAAATGAGCGGACGGAAGCAATGGAACAAACAGGCTGCGACCTCATCCTTTTTGGACAAAAAACCGCTGGAAAGCCTTATACTGCAAGGGATGGAAGGCTCTACGACGCTTGGTAAGGATGAGGTCGGCAGTTCGAATCTGCCCAGCAGCTCAAGTAAAAACCCTGTAGTTTCAATGACTACAGGGTTTTCCTTTTGCCTTTTCGGGGAGGTTTTCCCTTTAGTTTTCCCTTATGAGAGTGAAAAGAACTCATTTTTCACCACCAGACACGCTTTTTAATGAAGTTATCCATGCGTTCTGAACTTGCTTGCTTCATTTGCTCTGTGACATGACCGTATCCGGGATGGAACAGGAATGATATGCAGACGTGCGCCCGATTCGGAGCACCGATGCCGCCTCAACAACCGTGAGCGTAAGCGGTAAATCTTCCTCGACGGCAACGGCGCGGTAACGGCGCACGGTGCGCGCTACAGCGATGTCATTGTCCTTCTGCCGAATCAGGCGAGCTGGCGCTACATGTACGCGGACGAGCTCAAGACCGTGTTCCACCGCGACGGCTTTACACTGACGGGCTTTGTGGGCCCTGATCCGGACAGCAAGGAAGATAAGCTTTATACGCTCAGCGATCTGCATAAGCTTTCCACCGTGTTTGACGATGGACAGCTGCACGCAGGCAAGACGACGATCTACACCGCCCAGTGGGAGCGTATCGGCAATAAGACGGAGGACAGCTCCGCCTACTATACTAAGGCGGACGATGGTACCGTGAAGATCGAGTCGGTCGATCAGGACGAGCTTAAAAAGCAGCTCGAAACTGACAGCACGGCGCAGATCGATGTGTCCGGGCTGGAAGCGGAAAAAGTGACGCTGCCCGTCAGCGACGTGAACGACGTCCTTGCTTTGGAAGCGAAAGCGCTGTCGATCAAGATGGCGGACGCGGCGATCACGCTGGACAAGACGGCGATGCAGTCGGTCGTCGAAACAGTGGACGGCAACGATATTCAGCTGCATGTCAGCACCGGCGATGCACTGAGCAGCGATCAGACCGAGATCATCGGCGATATCGAACAGGGCATGGTGCTTGATGTGAGCCTGACGGCAAACGGAACGGAAATTCACAGCTTTAACGGCAAGGTGACCGTCTCCGTTTCGTTTACGTGGACGCAACAGGGTGTGCTGCAGGCTTGGTATCTTGCCGATGACGGCACAAAGGAGCCGGTCGAGGTGGCCTACCGCGACGGAAACGCCGTGCTGACGCTCAAGCACTTCTCGACCTATGCCATCGTGGTGAAGGCGAACGACCCTGACAGCGGCATCGTGAGCATGGGCGAGAACGAGGTCACAGTCCAAAAGCAGGCGGACGCGGTTTACTACGCTGCGGCGCTCTACGCCGAGGACGGCAGATTCCTGGCCTATGCCGCGAGCGAAGCTGCGGAGGATGAAGAAACCGTGACGCTCAAGTGGGCGAACGCCGACTGGTCGAAGGCGGCGAAGGTCAAGGTGTTCTTCCTTGACGCGGACCGCAAGCCCGTCGCCGAAGCGGTGACGGCGCTGATCAAGGGCAAAAGCCAGAAAAACTGAGCGGCTACAGCACAAGAATGAAAAAGGGAGCGCATCGGGCCTTGCCCGATGCGCTCCCTTTTAGCGCGTTTCTTACTTTTTCAGAAAATACATGTTGATCTCGGCGCGGGCGATCAGCGCGCCGGTGTCGTCGGTGATATTGACCTCGAAAAAGCCGATGTGACCGCCGACCCTGACCGGTCGGCCGACGGCGGTGAGCGCTTTGGACTGCACCGTCGAGCGCAGATAGTTGATCGAGCCGTTCAGCGTGACGTTGTGCTGGCCGTAGTTGATGCGCGCGAACGCGCCCGCGGCGGTGTCAGCCATCGCGTAGAGAAAGCCACCGTGCACGCCGCCCCAGATGTTGGAATTTTCCGGCGTGACGTCGGCGGTCAGCACGCTTTTTTCCTCGTCGACCGAAACGACGCGGATGCCGTTGTGACGGATAAAGCCACTGTGCTCGCTCGAAAGCATTTCCTGATAATTTTCGACCATGATGCGTTAGCCTCCTTCAGGCACGGAATATCAGACTAAGGCAAGCATAGCAGAATCGCGCCGGAGGCGCAACAGAAAAATGTGCCGCGCCGCGAAACGGCAAGATTTGAGGTCGCTTTCCGCTTCGGAACGATTTACAAGCGGTGAAAATTCTGCTACATTAAAAGCGATTCGAACCAAGGGAGACTGTTTTTTATGAACGACTATCAGGCTAAATTTGTTACGCCGGAGCAGGCTGTCAAGGCTGTGCAGTCCGGCGACTGGGTGGACTACGGCTTCGGTGCGGGTTTTCCCGAGCTTTTGGACAAGGCCCTCGCCGCGCGCAAGGGAGAAGTGAAGGACGTCAAGGTGCGCGGCGGCCTTGTGATCCGTCCGCGCATTGAGATCGTCGAAAGCGACCCCGAGCAGGAGAGTTTCAGCTATTACAGCTGGCACGTCGGCGATTATGAGCGCAAGCTCCAGAAGAATGGCCTTGTGAAATTCATGCCCGTCATGCTGCGCTCGCTGCCGTATCTCTACCGCGACAAGCACATCCGCTGCGATGTGGCATTCGTTCCAGTCTCCAAGCCGGATGAGAACGGCTACTGCGGCCTCGGCATTTCGAACTATGCCTGGCGCACGATCTTTGAGAGCGCCCGCACCGTGATCTTCGAGATCAACGAGCACTATCCCAAGCTCCAGGGCGTGGACGGCTCGCACCGTGTGCACCTGTCCGAAGCGGACTACATCGTCGAGGGCGAGCATGAGCCGCTGCCCGTGCGCTCCTACCGCGCGCCCAGCGAGACCGATATCGCCATCGCCAAGATCGTGGTGAATGAGATCCCCGACGGCGCGGTGCTGTCGCTCGGCGTGGGCGGCGTGCCATACACGGTCGCCAAGATGCTCGCCGAGTCCGACAAGAAGGACCTCGGCTGCCACACCGGCACCATTTCCGATGCGTTCCTTGAGCTCTACCAGGCGGGCAAGCTGACGAACGCGCGCAAGGAGCTCGACACCGGCCTTTCCGAGTGGAACCTCGCGATGGGCTCTCAGGAGCTCTATGACTGGCTCGACGCCGAGCCCCAGCTCTTCCACCCGGGCGATCTCGATTACATCCACTCCGTCGAGCGCATCTCGAAGCTCAGCAACGTCATCAGCATCAACGGCGGCGTGCAGCTCGACCTCATGGGGCAGGAAAATGCCGAGAGCACCGGCACGCGCCAGCTCTCCGGCGTCGGCGGCCAGATGGACTTCCTCGAGGGGGCGTACCGCTCCAAGGGCGGCAAGGGCTTCATCTGCATCAACTCTTCGCGCCTTACGAAGGACGGCGAGCGCAAGAGCAACATCCTTGCCACCATCCCCGGCGGCAGCACGATCTCCGCCCCGCGCACGATGATCCAGTATGTCGCGACCGAGTACGGGATTGCAAGCCTTTCCGGCAAGACGCTGCGCGAGCGCGCCGAGGCGATGGCCTCCATCGCGCACCCCGACTTCCGCGAGGAGCTGATGAAGTATGCGCAGGAGAATTTCAAGTAATTTAGATCAAGATAAAGGACGATGTAGGATAACATGGCACAGACGGTTTTGCAGCAGGTTTTGATTCTCGCAGCGATGATGATGCTCGGCTTTTTGCTGGGCAAGTTGGGCAAAGTGGATCGCAAGGGGGCAGACCTCCTTTCCATGCTGCTGCTGGATGTATTTTTTCCCTGTAATATTCTGGCGGCGGCCAGCGGGGATTTCGGCGATATGCCGTTTTCTCAGGTCATTAAGATCGCACTGGCTTATATGTCCTGCTTCATTCTGTTTACACTTCTGGCCAAGCCGATCGCAAAACTGCTCCGGCTGAATGAGGACGATTCGCTTGTTTTCACCCGCAGCGTGGCCTATCCAAACAACGGCTTTGTTGGCATCCCGCTCTGCACGGCGGTTTTCGGCACGGAAGGAACGGTACTGGGCTCGCTTTCCGTGCCCTGCGCCACACTCTACATGTTCCTTTTCATTATGCAGAGCTTCCGGCGCGAAAAAGATCATAATCTCAAGCAGCAGCTCAAGAGCATGCTTACGCCGATGAACATTTCAGCTGTTCTCATGATCATCATGCTGGCCACGGGATGGAAATTTACCGGTGCGCCGCTGCAATTCCTGAGCAGTCTTGCCAACTGCGTTTTGCCGACGTCCATGATCATTATCGGCTGCCTTCTTTCCGGCAGCCCACTCATTGATGTGCTCAAAAAGCCTATTTTGTATTTCATCACGCTGCTGCGCGGCGTTGTCATGCCGCTCGTTGCGGCAGTGCTGCTGCGTTTTACCGGCTGGGACCGCACGGTGTGCCTCTGCATCGTAATGGTGCTTGGATGCAGCGTGGCGACGGTCATCAGTATCTTCGGCGTGCGCTATGACCGCTCGCCCGAGATGGCGAGCAAGAGCGTGCTGCAATCGAATCTGCTGCTGCCGGTCACGATGCCGCTGATGATGTTCATCGCCGAACGGATCTTATAAGGAGAGACGATTATGGCCTTCTGTTTACCCCTGCAAAGCTCGGCACATGCGAGCTTAAAAACCGCATCGTCCGCTCGGCGACGAACGGGCATCTGTCTGACGAAAAGGGTCAGGTGACGCCGCTCTGGGCGGATACGCTCATCGAGCTTGCGAAAAACGAAGTGAGCCTTGTCATCACCGGCCATTTCTGCGTCGACAAGATGCAGCGTGCCGACGCGGGCCAGCCCGTGCTGGATGAGACGACGGACGAGTCCCTTCTCCGCCGCGCCTGCGACGGCGTGCACCGGTACGGCGGTAAACTTTTCTTCCAGCTCAGCCACAGCGGCATCAAGGGCGTCGGGAGCGTGAACGGCGCGCCGCCGAAGCACCCCGAGGATTTCACTCGGGAAGAGCTCGACCGTCTGGTTGAGCAGTTTGCCTTCGCGGCGTGGACGGAGCGGAGGTCAGCGGCATCGACTTCAACCGCCGCGCGGGGCAGAAGACGTCGTTCTATCTGGACGCGCTCATCTGCGAGCCGGACTTTGCCGCAAAGCTCAAAAGCGGCGCGCAGGATGGGAGCAAATGCCTTACCTGCAACGGTTGCTACACGATCTACCGCAAGCGCTTTGTGCGCTGCGTGCAGCATCAAGACGAGATCGAGCAGTTCAAAACCATCCCGTGGTAAAGAAAAACGGCAGAGCCGGCGCATTTTGCGCCGGTTCTGTTTTCACTGTTCGATGACGCTTTATCATGTTAACGAAATGAAAGGGCCGCGGGCCTGCAATTCTATCGACATTACCGATTGCATTCTGTCGGAATCTGCCATATACTGCAATAAAATTCAGCATTTCTACGCGCCGCTTGAAAAATTGGGCTGCCGCGGCGATCTGCAAGGAGGAGTCACCCATGAAGCGAAACTTTATTGCCAAGCGCTTCCAGAGCGCGGGCACCGGCCTGACGCTCGACACCGCGGCGCTGGCCAAATACAAGGACATTGTCGACCTGAGCATCGGCGACACGGACTTTACGACCGACGAGGCCATCATCAACGCGGCCTTCCGCGACGCCAAAGCGGGCCACACCCATTACGGCGACCCCAAGGGCGACCCCGAGCTCATCTCCGCGGTCTGCAAGGCGTGGGAAGAGGACTTCGACCAGAGCCTTCCGCGCGACCACGTGCTCGTGAGCGCGTCGAGCTGCCTCGGCATGTCGCTGGCGATGTTTGCCATCCTCGACCCGGGCGACGAGGTCATCGTCTTTTCCCCGTATTTCGCGCTGTACCGCGCGCAGATCGAGCTGGCGGGCGGCGTGTGCGTCGATGTGCCGACCTACGCCGAGGAGGACTATGCCATCAGCGAAGAGCGCCTGCGCGCTGCCATCACGCCGCGCACGAAGGCCATCATTTTCAATAACCCCACGAACCCCACCGGCATGGGCTACGATTTGTCCACCATGGAGATGCTTGCCCGCGTGGCAAAGGAATATGATCTTCTCATCGCGGCGGACGAGATTTACACGACCTACATCTACGAGGGCGACTTCCGCCCCATCCGCACGCTGCCCGGCATGGCCGAGCGCACCATCACGCTCAACAGCTTTTCCAAGAACTTCCTGATGACCGGCTGGCGCGTGGGCGTCATCATTGCTGAGCCGGAATTCCTCGACGTGATGAACCGTATCAACGGCTCGCTCGTCTACTCCGCGCCGTCCATCTCCCAGCGCGCGGGCATCCAGGCGCTCGCAATGCGCAAAGAAATTCGCGAGAAGTACGTGACCGCGTACCGCGACCGCATCTTCTACTCTGCCGACCGCATCGAGAAGATCCCATATCTGAGCCTTGTGCGCCCGAAGGGCACGTTCTACCTCTTCCCCGGCGTGGAGAAGACGGGGCTTGACGACAAGCAGTTCTGCAAGGAGTTACTTGAGCGCGCGCACGTGCTCGTCAGCGCGGGCAGCCCGTTCGGCAAGACCGGCGCAAACCACTTCCGCATCGCCTGCACCGTCGGCATTGACCAGCTCAAGCAGGCGTTCGACCGCATGGAGAAGCTGGAATTCTGAGAATTCCGCTTGTGTCCGTAAGACGGGCATGGTAAAATCAAAAGATAACGAAAAAGCTGCCGCTTTTCGGCAGCTTTTTTCAAAAGGAGGGGCGCTTATGCAGGAAAAGTCGAAACCTGTGGATAACCTGCGCGCGGACGCGGAGAAGATCATCACGCGCGCCATCGCGGCGGTGCTGCCGGACGCGGCGGTCGAGCGCGCGCTGAAAGGGAAGACCTTTTTAGGAAGGGTGTACCTCGTCGCGGCGGGAAAGGCCGCGTGGCAGATGGCGCACGCCGCCCGCGCGTGTTTGCAGGATAATTTCTGCGGCGGTGTGGTCGTAACGAAGTACGGTCACGTGAAAGGTGAGATCGCGGATGTCGCGTGCTTTGAGGGCGGGCACCCCGTGCCGGACGAAAACTCCCTGCGCGGCACGGACGCCGCGCTCGCGCTGACGGAAGATTTGACCGAAAGCGACACGGTCGTCTTTCTGCTCTCGGGCGGCGGCAGCGCGCTTTTTGAAAAGCCGCTGCTTCCGCTTGCGGAATTGCAGGACGTCACGAATCAGCTCCTTGCCGCGGGCGCGGACATCGTGGAGATCAACACGATCCGCAAGCGGCTTTCCGCCGTCAAGGGCGGACGCTTCGCCCGGCACTGCGCGCCGGCGCAGGTCTTCGCTGTCGTGCTGAGCGATATTCTGGGCGACCCGCTCGACATGATCGCCTCGGGCCCCGCGTATCCCGACAGCTCAAGCTGTGCGCAGGCGCTCGATATTGCGAAAAGGTACGGCCTGCGCCTGTCGGAGCGGGCGTGGGCGCTTCTGGCACAGGAGACGCCGAAGACGCTTACAAATGTCGAAACGCAGATCACCGGCAGCGTGCGCGAGCTCTGCGCGGCGGCCGCCGCGGCGTGCGAAGCGCTCGGCTACGAGCCGATGATCCTCACCGATTGCCTCTGCTGTGAGGCGCGCGAGGCGGGGAGCATGCTTGCTTCCATTGCGCGCACGCATGCGCGTGACGGGAAAAACCTTGCGTTCCTCATGGGCGGCGAAACGGTCGTCCACCTGCGGGGAAAGGGCCTCGGCGGGCGCAATCAGGAGATCGCGCTTTCCGCAGCGCTCGGCATCGAGGGACTTTCGAACGCGCTCGTCTTCTCCGTCGGCTCCGACGGGACGGACGGGCCGACCGATGCCGCGGGCGGCATCGCCGACGGCGAGACCGCGCAGCTGATGCGCCAAAAGGGTGTTGACGCTGTGCAGTCGCTCAATGATAACGACGCCTACCACGCGCTCGGCGCAGTCGGCGGACTTCTCAAAACCGGTGCGACGGGCACGAACGTCAATGACGTCACCGTCCTGCTGCTGCGCACGGCGGAATGAGGGAAAAACGCGGAGCGCTTGACAACGGGTCGTTCCGGCGTTACGATAGTTGCGGCAAGCCTTTCCAGGCTGCCGGAATTTTTAAAATGAAGGAGCCGTTTTTTGAAGTCTAAAACGATGTTACTGGAGCGTGTGCGCTGACCGGGAGGGCCGGCAAATTTACTGACACACGCCGTTCCTCCCGAGAGCCATGCTTTTCAGGAGGACTACATGAACCGCGAGAACAAACGCAAAACCTTTGAAAAAGGCTATTACAAGACCCACGCCTGCAGCGACGCTTTCACCTGCAAAGTCTGCGGCAGGCTCTGCACGCCGGAAAACGCCGGCTCTGACCATCGCAACCACTGCCCGAACTGCTTATCGAGCCTGCACGTGGACATTGAGCCGGGCGACCGCGAAAGCGACTGCGGCGGCATCATGGAGCCCGTGGCCGTCTGGGTGCGAAGAGGCGGCGAGTGGGCGATCATCCACCGCTGCAAGCGCTGCGGAGCGCTCAGCTCCAACCGCGTGGCGGCGGACGACAACCCGATGAAGCTCATGAGTATCGCCATGCGGCCGCTCAGCGCGCCGCCGTTCCCCCTCGAGCGCATCGAGGAGATGACCGCCCTCATGGGCGGCGAGGGAAGCGTGCGATAAGCCCAAAAGGAAACAGAGGAGGCGGCCTGCATCGGCAGGCCGCCTCCTCTGCCGCTTGACAAGGACGGAGCGGGGAGCAGGACAGCGGTGAGAGCAGGTGTTTCGTTTGTGTTTCGGTTTTGCACAGGTGATTGCAAAACCGGCAAACCTATGGTACAATAAAACTACAGACCGATCAAAAGCCGCCTTGGCGTCGAAGATACAGCCGTTTTTGCGGCTGCTTTTCTTATATTTGGCCGCTTTTTGCCGCAGACGGCGTTTTCAGATCACACCAAATGCTGGAAGGAGATTTTTTCTATGGAGGTGAGTCACTTCTTCAGGACATGACCGCACGCGTTTTGCAGCGCCGGAAACGGACGGTGACGCTTATGGCGCGCCCCGTCTATGATGCGGCGGCAGCCCTCCACGCAGGGAGCTTTGGGATCGGTCAGATCAACGCATAATAAAATATTATAATTTAAGGATGTGTTATTTTGTTACTCTCGGGGAAAAGTCTGAAACATGACTTCATCCGTTTTGTCTCCGCCACGATGGCCTCACAGGTCGTGTTCTCGCTCTACTCCATGGTCGACGGGCTTATGGTCTCGATCGGTGTGAACGAATATGCCATGAGCGCCGTCAATCTCGCGATTCCCTTCACCAACGCGCTTTTTTCCATCGCCGTGCTCTTCGCCGTCGGCTCGTCGACGCTGATCGCCATTTTCATCGCGCAGGAGAAGCGGCGCGAGGCCAACGCCCTCTTTTCTCAGAATTTTGCCACGCTGCTGACCCTTGGCGCGGTCATCACTGCGCTCGTGCTGCTCTTTTTGGAGCCGTTTGCGTACCTTCTCGGCGCAGACGAGATCACGCTTGACTATGTCAAGCAGTACCTTCTCGGCATTGCGCCGTTCAGCGTGTGCTATCTGGTGTCCTACAACCTTGAGGTGCTCGTCAAGACGGACGGCTATCCGCGCTACGCGCTCTTCACGGTTATCGGCGGATGCCTGACGAACTGCGTGCTTGACTATATCGCCATTTTTCACCTCGACATGGGCGTGTTCGGCGCGGCGGTCGCCACGGGCATCTCGCAGCTCGTGACCTGTATCTCGTACTTTGTCCACTTTTTTTCAGCAAGAAGTGCACGTTCCGGCTGTGCAAATTTCGCTTCGACCCTCACCTTTACGCGCGCATCCTGCCCATCGGCCTTGCCGACGGCGTGACAGAGTTGTGCACGGGGCTGATGATCTTCCTCTTCAACCGCACGGTGCTCAAGTGCATCGGCACGGACGGCGTCGTGACCTACACGGTCATCGCCTACGTGACGACCATTGTCATTAACCTCATGGTCGGCATCTCGCAGGGCTCGCAGCCGCTTGTGAGCTATCACTACGGCAAAGAGGATCACACGGGCTGTCAAAAACTTCTGCGCTACGCGCTCACGACCGTCTGCATCTTCGCGCCGGCGCTGTTTCTGCTCGTCTTTTTCTTCGCGCCGCAGATCGTGCGCACGTACCTTTCGCACGCGGGCGATGAGCTCATCGCCTACTCCATCGGTGCATTCCGGCGCTACAGCGTTTCGTATCTGCTGCTGGGCTTCAACATCGTCATCGGTGGGTTTATGACCGCCATCGAGTGTCCCGTGCCCGCCATTTCTATCTCGGTCGGCCGCGGGCTGGCGCTGCAAAGTGCCGTGCTTCTTCTCCTCGCGGCGATCTTCGGCGGCGACGCAGTGTGGTATACGCCGATCTTCTCCGAAGCGTTGTGCCTTGTCATGTCGCTCCTGTTCCTGCGCAGCTACCGCAGACAGACGCCAGTTTAAGTGAGGGATTGTATTGTGCCTTTTCCAGCCGCATAATTGTTTCCCGCCGCACGCCTACCTGTGCCGCTAACTGCTCTTGGTGTCAAATCCTTTAATAGCCTGTACTTTTTTAATCTACATTCAAAATCCAGGCACGCTTATTCCTCACATTCACCAAACGGTTCATCGTTATCATAATGATATAGCAGATACTCACTAAGGAATATTTCAAGCGCTATGGAGAGAGCTATCACAATAACAAGAGCAATTAGGGTGTATTCAAGGCACCCCATGAGCCTTCCCTGTCCCAGAATGAGTATTGCAAGAAAAATAATGGACAGAGCAGTTTTGTTCGCTGTGCTTTGCGCTCTCATTTTGTTTTCTTTGTACCGTTCGTCTATCAGAGTATTTGACATTTTTCCCCTCATAGAAAAATCCGAAAAAGCCGAAAAACACAAAAACACACGAGGGAAAATTGTCTGGTCAACGCTGTAAGTCCAAAATCCTAAAAATCCGGCAAATCCTAATAAGCCTAAAAATCCCAGTTTGGGATTTACGGTTCTGGTGGACCGAGAGGTCGATCCTCTGCGCTTGTTTGCGGAGGTAGATTGGAAAAACAACACAGCAAGGTACACGATGTACAAGGCAAGGAGTGTGCCGGAAATGATTATAGGAAGGCCTTGCGCCCTGAAGACGTAGTTCGATAGATCCATCGGCACAATAAACCTTGAAATTGCAGAGCGCAGATCGCGCCCAGATAAATTGCGAGGTTGTCCTTTTCTTCATAATTGCGTCCCCTCAAAGAGATATATTTATCACTCAATGAGATAAATATATCTCTTTGGGGGCCGGCTATCAATAAGAAAGTTGCTTGATGTGATTGCACAGCTCCAGCGATGGCCGAGCTCCTCCGAGCCAGAGGTGCGGTTAAATGAGTGTCAGAGTGGTGCCGGAAATGGGAAAATAGAGAAAACGGTTCGAGATCAGCTGGTGGTGCCATGCAGGCGTTTGACACGATAACAGCTGTGAAATTTGCTTGATAAGCAAAAGAAAAAACGCCGCAATCCATTGGCTTAACAGTGATAAGGAAGTAATTCTTATTTTTACTGTTGGCTGACAGATTCGGGTGTGCAGGGCAACCGTAAGGCTGCAAAAGCTGTCTGTTTCCAACAGAAACAGACAGCTTTTAATTTGCGTTGAAAGCATCTCGCTGTTTTCTCTCGAGCGGGGCGGTCTTCCCACGGACCGCCCCGCGAAGCCGTTACGGCTCGATGATGTTGAAGGGATTGGTCCCGGTGATCGGGAACTGGTTCATATTCTCCATCATCAGCGTCAGCAGCTCTGCGCTGCCCTCGACCTTGACGGCCTGTGTAACCGTTTCCTGATTGTTGGTCAGGATCGCAAACAGCGCATTCTTCGGGCAGGTAATAGACACGTCCGCATCATCAGACAATGTATCCGCATAGACCAGCAGCACACCATTCTTCACGCGGAGCATGTGCTGTTCGCCCACGTCAGGCAGGATCACGTTCATGGTGAAGTCGCGGTCAGCCAGCGCCTGCTTGTCCATGACAATGGCCATATAGTCAAACAGCATGGGCGCGGAGAGGACCTTGACCATGTCGCCGGTAGATTTGGTGGAAGCGGTGAAATTGGCGTTTCCATGGCGCAGCTCCTGCGCGGCGGTCAGATATTCGTTGCGCCACGGACCGGACTCCGCCTGATACCCCAGCTGCTCCAGTGCATCGGCGCACAGAAGCCGTGCATCGGTGTTCGTCGGGTCGGCAAAGACGATGGTATTTGTGACCTCGGCGACCCACTGATATTCACCCTTGTCAAAATCCGCCTTTGCCATTTGCAGGACATTGTCAACATCCCCAGGTACTCCACCCATTTTTTGCGCTGTCGCTTGGCATGAGGGGTTCAGGTTGACAGGGTTGCTGTCATACCAGCCCATGAACTTCTGATAGACCGCCTTGGCGTTGTGGGCGACCGTCCCGTAGTACTGGCGGGTGTACCAGATTTTATTGAGCGCCTCCGGCAGCTCGATCATGTTGGAGATCTCGTCGCTGGTGTAGCCCTGATTGATATAGGTCAGAGTCTGGTCGTTGATGAACTTATACACGGCAGCCGTGTTGACCATGTAGTCGTTCACCACGTTGTTTCCCCAGTGCGGCCAGTTGTGGGACTGGAAGGTGACCTCCGCGTCCTTGCCGTAAAGGGAAATGGCCTCGGTGATATAGCTTGCCCATGCCGCGCCGTCGCGCACCTCCGCGCCGCGCAGCGTGTAGAGATTGTGGAGCGTGCCGGTGCAGTTTTCCGCCATCCACAGCGCCTTGTACTGGGGCAGCCACGTGTTCATTTCGGCGGGCGCTTCCGTACCCGGCGTGAGCTGGAACTCCAGCTCCACACCGTCGATCGTCAGCTTTTCGCCAGACTGCGTGATTTCATAGCTGGGCGTCATGAACGAGACCGTTCCGGTGGACTGTCCCATGCCGATGCCCTGCGCCAGCTTGCCGGTCACGCCGGGCGTCAGCAGGATACCATACTGATAATTGCTGCGGCGGCCCATACCCTTACCGGCGTAGACGTTTTCCTTCACAGAGTGCTCCGTGAAGCCCACAGGTGTGATCACGGGGATCTTGCCGCTGGCGAGCTGATCTTCAATAGAAAGTGTCTCGTCTGCCTTATCCTCTTTCGCCATCACGCCGGCGATGCCGCCAAAATGGTCGGCGTGGGAATGAGAGATGATGACGGCCTTGACCGGGAATTTACCAAGATTCTTTTCGATCAGCTGCATGGCAGCCTGACTGCACTCCACGCTCATCAGCGTGTCAAAGACGATCCAGCCGGTATCACCCTTGACAACGGTGAGATTTGCCATGTCATAGCCGCGGACCTGATAGATGCCATCCGTCACTTCAAAAAGACCATAGGCATGGTTGTTCTTCGTATTCTCCCAGAGGCTGGGATTTACGCTGTCAGGCGCTTTTTCATAATCGTCCAGGAACGCATAGGCTTCCTGACTCCAGAGGATCGTCCCATTCTCGTCCTTCAGTTCCAGTGTTTCCGGCGCGTCGATCAGTCCACGGGTGGCGAATTCATATTCCTGCTTATCATCGAAGTCAAGTTCATCGTAGATGGCGGCATTTGCCTTTGCCGTAAAGTCTGTGGCGGGCTTGACCTCGGCGGTCAGACCCAGGTCTGCCTTTTCCGCGTCCGGCTCTTTGCGCCCATCCTGCGCACAGCCGACGCAGGACAGCAGCAGTACCGATACAAGAAGCATTGCTGCAATACGTTTCATAGCCATTCCTTCTCCATTTCCTTATTGTTCGCGGATAACAGGTGGCTGCCAGCTATCCAGTGCTGTCATATCCGGTACATAGATCCGCATGAACAGATGAAATTCCCCGTCGGAAACAGGCAGCCAGTTAGAGGTGTCTTCCGGTGCATCCTTGGACAGGATAATATCCAATGTGCCGTCCGCATTCAGCCTGAAGTCGGAGCGGTCGTTGATGCAGTAGCGGTCGATGGAATTGTCAATGAGGAAATTATCCTCTCCGTAGGCGGTCACGGACCAGAAGCCGCCCTCCAGCGTGGGAGGAAGGGTTTCAAAGTGGATCGTATACTTCTTTTCTCCGGTCAGCGCTGCGCCGGTCTCATCCACCGCTGTCTTGGGATAGATCGCCACGTCCACGGTGTTGGCGCCAAGCCCCACCAGCGCTACCATCGCGCGGTAGGTATACTCCGTGCCGAAGTCGCCGATGGGCTTGCCGTAATAGATCCACTGACCGAGTTTTTGCGCATACTTCGCGCCGTCGGCGGCAAGCGTGGCGCGAAGCCCCTGAAGCATCTGCGTCCAGCGCTCGGCAGCTCCTTCGCCCAGAAGGGCGGCGTCGAAGGTCTTGCCTGCGCCCACGTTGATGGCGGAGAGTTTCTTCAGCAGTTCCTCATCCGCATCGGCGGGCGGGTTGACCTGCATCAGAGCGTTCGCCGTATTGAAAAACTCTGCTGGCGTCATGGAAAGCACCTTGTTCACGGGAACAAAGTCATTTTCCTCTTTATAAGCTCCCTGCGGTGCGGTATACTCGCCTCCCTGTACATAAGCCGAAAGAGGCAGGAGCTGCATCTGCTCCTGAATGGCATAGACATTGGGCAGATCCTCGTTCCCGGACAGCACCGTGCGGGTGATCGACCACACCGTTGCGGTGGGCACGTCCACGCGCGTCACCCCGTCGGGCAGCTCGCCCTCCCAGCCGGGAAGCGCAATGGCATAAGCACCCGCCTTGTCCAGCACGGCGGCAGTGTTCGTCCACGCATCCAGAAGCTGCACATTGCAGAAGCGATCCGTTTCCGGCAGGACGTAGACCATAGGCTCTGTGCTGATGTCAAGCCATGCCTGCGAATAGACGGTATCGACGTTCGGCGTCACGACGGTGCGGAAAGAGGCGTCCGCCAGCTTTTTTACATGGTTGAACTGATTGATGGGCGCACGGCCGGTCATGGTCCCGTCCGTATTGGTCGATAATGTTTTGGTTGCGTCGGTCAGCACCAGCGGGAACGCATAGATGTATGCCTCGCTGACCGTTTCCCACACGGTTTCAGTATCCAATGTATCCGGCTGCGTTTTTTCGGCAGAGCAGGCGGAAAGAAGCCCGCAGGAAAGCAGCGTAAGCAGCGATAGTAGAATTGCAAGTATCTTTTTCATGTTGTCCTCCTATGATTCTTTTCTGCTTTGGTCATCTTCACGGAACGGTTTGTGCGTATGGATTGACTATGAAGTCGTTTGTGATTTTCTCTTTATGGTAAACTATCGATTATTCCGCCCCTTTCTTCCTACAAGCCTTGAAAGCTCTTTTTTGACCGCTTCGATTTGTGGGTCAAACAGCGCTCGCTCGGCAAAGATCATATAATTGTTGATGGCAAGGATCGACAGATGAACGAACGGCGCAACCTCTTCGTCGGTGCAGCCGAGGATCTCCGCAATCCTGCCCGTGTAATAAGGGTATCTTGCCGCAAGCCGCACAAGGGAAGGCTTTACCTTTTCTCCGTATTCGCGCGACACACATACGCTGACCAGAAAGCGCATGGTAGGCGACATTTTATCCGCCAGCTCACCGAGATGATCCATCATGCTTCTGATGTCACTAATATCTTCAAGCACGATGGCAAACGCGGCTTTTTCAATTCGACTGATCGCTTCCTCGGCGCAGGCAAGAACGATTTCCTCTTTGGTGGAGAAGTAATAGTAGATGCCGCCGTTTTGCAGCTTTGCCGCCTTGCAGAGATCCTTTGTGGTGGCAACGGTCAGCCCCTTTTCGACAAAGCAGTCAAGGCAGACGCCTACAAGCTCCTGTCTCTTTTCGGCTTTCTTTTCTTCCCGCAAAACACAATCCCCCCATTTCTGTGCATTATCCAGTGTTTCTTATAATAAGATATCGGGCTCTACAAAATAAATCAAGTGATTGCTTGAATAATAATTATAAATTTTTAGGATCACAATGCTTGATCAAACATCACAACAACCTCACTTGGCGGCTTTGCCTCCGGTAAGCTCTGTATGTGCCGAATCGCCGTCCTTGCAAAGATGTTGGACTTTAACTCCGCCAGCCAGACGATCTCCGCTGTACCGGTTGCAAAATCAAATCTGATCTCCCCATTCGCCGTCGCTGTCTACCGACGCTGACACGCAGTTCCTTTTGCGGCATTCGGTCTGCTTACAGTGTGCCATCAGGGACAGCGTCCGGGTATCCACGGCAGTCGAAATCCCTGTCTCATCCGTGATCGACCACAGCTCTTTGCCGACCTCCGCCAGCTTTCCATCTGCACCGTAGGCATAGAGCTTCAGCTCAGCGGCGCTTCCGGAGCTCAGCGGCGCTTCCGGAAAGTTGTTCATCCGGAACGAGACCGTCGTGTTAGGATGAACATTTTCGACCGTCACAGTATTGCGCCAGCTGGCGACCGTGCCGTCACCGCCGTCCTGCTCAAACTGTTCCTGTGTCAGTACGTTCCGCGCGGCCTTATCGAGATCGACCTTGCGGTAGGGCATTTCGGGAAGATACACAAAGCGGTCCTGCAAGCACAGCAGCTCCAGATAGCCCGTCGGGCAGTAGAGCGCGTTGCCGCTGTTTCCGGCATACATACCGATAGCCATGTTATTGTAGCCATATTTGTTGGAGACGTCCATGGTGAATACCGTCTCGCCGGTGGCAAAGTCCAGAATGATGTACTGCCACATGCCGCTTTCCAGATTCTGCACATAGCCGTAGATATAGCCCGTCGCGGTGGAGAGCTTCATAATTGACGTGTCGCTCAAGTCATTGCGGCACCAGACGCTTTTCATCTCATAGCCGGAATCGGTTTTCACGGTGTCCACGCGCTCGACGCCGGGCGCGATCATGCAGTTGCCCTTCGTCAGCCAGTTTGTGTCATAGATGTTGGCATAGCTCTGGATGGAGGAATCGCTGTCGGGATCGGCAAGGCCTGCGCTGCCTGCACCGAACCAGTTGCAGACAATCGTGCTGACGGTGCCCTCGCTGTCATCATAGACGATGGCAGAGTTTTCAACCGCTACCTGATAGCCCTCGGGCAGATCATCCAGAACCGGCATGCTTGCAACGATCTCACCGGTCTTCATATCGAGCGCCAGCAGCTTGACTGGATCCGCATTGTCGGTGAACATCACAAGATCCGGCGTCAGCGACGGGGAGCAGCCGCCGCCCCAGGCAAGACCGCCGCCGGTGGTCTTGTCACCCTCGCCGCTGACCTTCGCACCGACACTCTCATACGGCGTGCACCAGACAGCCTCGACACCGTTATTGGCACGCAGCAGATAGCAGTTCTGGTTCGTCAGGATGACCGCGCCGTCCTTGGAGGCGGCAATCCCGTTTTCCGCACCCTCGCCGAGCGCCAGCCCGTAGACGAAGACGGCCTTCGAAAGGTCGGCCTGCTCTCCGTTTAGGATCGCCTCGATCGCCGAGTGGGCTATGTAGCCGAGCACGCCCTGCTGCTCGCGCTCGGGATAGATGCGGAAGCCGCCGGTGGCAAACCAGAGGTTGCCGTCGTAGTCAAAGACCACGGAAAGAAGATTCTGCGTCAGCTCCTTGCCGAGCGCAGCTTCGGCTGCCGCCTTGATGTCAATGTCCAGTACCTTTTCAAACTCCGGCAGGACGTTTCCTGCTTCATCGGTTGCCCGCAGCATCAGCACATGGTTGTTGCTGGTGGGGCAGACGATGCGGTTTTCCGAGTCAAGGAACGTGTAGGAGCTCTGGATGACGTAACCACCGCCGTCGTGCTGCTTCGGAGAGAAATAGCCAAGAGTCTTCGTCTCTTCGGCATTCAGATCGCGGATGGCGATGCCGCCGAGCAGCGGAACGACTGCGTGGCCGTAGCTGTCAAAGTAAATGGCAGGCGAAGCGTTCGCGTTGGTTTTTTCATAGGAAACATTGATCTCCGGATAGATGCCAAGCGGCAGGACTTCATCCGTAGAGTCGGTGTTGTAGCCGTCGTGGTGAATGTTGGCGTCGCTCTTTGCCATATAGGGGTTTTCATCGACACGCTTGGCATTCATGGCCTTTACCGGCAGGGCGGCGCTTGCCGCGGAGTCTGTATCCGATGCAAGCATGTCGGAAGACTGCTTCGCACCGCAGGCCGCCAATGTCAGGCACAACACACCGGCCAGCAGAAGGGTTGGTACAGAACATTGTAACTTTTTCTTTTTCATTGATATCCTCCATTTTTGTGCTTGTTGTCTCGGTTTGGTTCGATGCCCGTTTATTCAATCCAGGCATTCAGTCCTCGCCGGAATGCTTCTTCGGAAACCGGCTTCATCAGGAAATAGTCTGCCCGCAGCCGGAAGGCGTGAAGGGAGAAATCCAAGTCGCTGCACCAGATCATCCGGCACGCGGGGCATAAGGAGCGAAGATGCTCCGCTGCATTCAGTCCCGCCACTCCGGAAAGTGCAATGACGGCATTGGTTGGAGCATCTTTCTGCGCCGTTTCAAAAAAGCGTTCCTGGTCGTCATATTGCATGACCTGCGGAAACAGCCCCTTCGCTTCACAAAACAGGGTAATTTGCTCGGCGTAGCGCTGCCGCTCTGCTTCCTGTTCTGCCAGCACGGCAATACGATACACAGATTTCCCTCCTTCCTTCATCCGATTTGGCATTTTGCTTGCGCTCAGTATAAAAAGGCCATTCGGTTTTTTCAAGCGCCGTAGCACGAAAGGGGCGATTTTGGCACGAATTCCGACAGCGGTTCTTTGTCATCCTCGACACGCTGTGATATAATTATCCTGGAATTCAAGCACAAGGAGAGAACCCTGCATGAGAATTGCGATTGTGGATGATCTTGCTGCGGAACGTGCACTGCTGAAAGACCGGCTGGAGCAGCAGCTTCACCGGAGAAATGTGCAGGCGGATATTCTGGAATACGAAAGCGGCGAGACATTTCTGGAAGCGGCAAGGAAAGCGCCCTTTACTGCCGCATTTCTGGATATTTATATGGATGGCATGACCGGCATGGAGGCGGCAAGGACGCTGCGGAAAACCGACACGGATTGCCTGCTGGTTTTTACCACGACCTCGACCGACCATGCGCTGGAGGGCTTTCAGGTACGGGCGCTGCACTATCTGGTCAAGCCCTTTACCGACGCGGACATCGATGCGCTGACGGACGAGCTGCTTGCCCGCATACCGCAGCCGGACAAATATATGGAGCTAAAGGTGGAGGGAAGCGAGATCCATCTGCGCTATCAGGACATCGTCTACGCAGAACACTTCGCCCACTTGATCTACGTCCATACGACGGTCCAAAAGACGCTTGCCACACGCCAACCCTTCAAGACGTTCATCGCCCCACTAAAGGATGACACACGCTTTTTTGTGTGCGGGCGCGGCGTGATCGTGAATCTGGAACACGCGAAGGATCTGGAAGGCGCCGCCTTCCGCATGGCGGACGGAAGCCGCGTGTTTGTCAGTCAGGACCTTCTGAAAAGTGCCCGGCAGGCATTTATGGAGTTCCTGCTTCAAAGGGGGCGTATGGTATAATGGAGCTGCTGCGTCCAATTCTGGAGCTCGGCGTGGTGATTCCCGGCATGCTGCTTGCCTACTTCCCGGTAAAATCCAGCTTAAAGCAGCCGCTGTCAAAGCTTGTTTTGTGGCTTGCCCCGCTGCTTGCGCTGCTTTGTGCCGCCGGAGGCGTGATGTGCTATGCGCGCCGCATGCCAACTGCGCCGATGCTTGCAGCCCTAACCTTGCTTGCAGTCGTGATCTACATAAAAACGCTCCGGATTTCGCTTTGGAAATCCGGAACGATTGCGTTGTCCGTCTGTGCGGTATTTGCCTGTATCAACAGCCTTGCAAGAGCGCTCAACGCAGCTATGCTGGCCGGTTTGCCGCAGGCGCAGGCTGCACCATGGTTTTGTCTGCGGGCCGTGATTTGCTATCATGCGATCTGCTGGCTGTTTGCCGCCATCGCCTATTATCCTGCGACGCACAGCGTGCGGAGAATGGTCGAGGATGAAAATTTTGCGCAGACATGGTATGTGTTCTGGGTGCTGCCGCTGGTGTTCATTGCGTTGAATCTGTTTATGATTCCCAAGTATGCGGACACACTCTATACCGGGCGTGTTTTGCAGGGGTATTTTGTGATCAGCATCGCACTTTTGTTTTTGATGCTTTTCTTCAACGCAATCTTCCTTCTGATGGCGATCAGCATCAACCGGAATGTGAGATTGCAGCAGGAGAACCAGCTGCTTTCCATGCAGCAGCAGCGCTACGAAAGCCTGAAAGCTGCCATTGAGGACGCCCGGCAGGCGCGGCACGATCTGCGCCACCAGCTATGTCAGCTCGCTGCCCTTGCAGAAGAAGGAATCTTGAAAAGATCAAAGCCTATCTCTCCGGTGCGGTTTCCAGAATTCCAAGTCTTGAAATGCATTTCTGCGAAAACCGGGCGGCAGACAGCGTGGTCGGGTATTACTGCGCACTTGCGAAGCGGGAGCAGATCCCATTTTCCGTGCAGATCGATCTGCCGGAATGTCTTCCTGTAGACGAGATCAATCTGTGTCTGGTTCTCTCGAATCTGCTGGAAAATGCACTGGAAGCCAGCCTGCGCACCGCGCCTGCCCGACGCAGGATCAAACTGACAGCCTATCTGCATGGCAACAGTCTGGCACTGATTCAGGTTGAAAACACCTATGACGGAGTCATCCGCGAAAAAGGTGGTGTCTTTCAGTCCTCCAAGCGAAAAGGAGACGGCGTCGGACTTCAGTCCGTCCGTCACATCGCAGAAAAATCCGGCGGGGTGAGTACGGTTACCTATCAGGACGGCGTATTCTGTGTAAAGGTCATGCTCTGCGGGTAAGTACGCCCTGCCTTTCCAAAACGGCACGACGCCACACGGATTTCAGCATTCTCGCCTCCGGCAATCTCTGAACAAACCGTATCGCCGTTTTTGCAAAGATGTTTGACTTCACCGTGTCCCAATCTGCCAGTTTTACGATCTCCGCTGTGCCGTTCTCAAAATCAAACCGCAGCTCACCCCATTCGCCGTCGTTGTCTACCAGATATTCGTAGACAGCGGCGGTAATCGTTTCACCTGTTTTCCGGCGCTCCGTCTGCCGCAGAGAGATCGTGTGTGAGGAATTGCCATTCGATTCTTTTGCCGCTTTCGTCAGAGGGAGCGGTCTTTCCAGAACGTCCATCTCAAACGGTACGACCACGAAGTTCAGCAGTCTCGCTTCCGGTAAGCCCTGCACAAACCGTATCGCCGTTTTTGCAAAGATGTTGGACTTTACCGTGTCCCAATCCGCCAGCCTCACGATCTCAGCTGTGCCGTTTTCAAAATTAAACCGAATCTCGCCCCACTCGCCGTCGTTGTCCGCCTGATACAGGTAGACAGCGGCGGCTATTTTTTTGTTCCTTTTTCGGTACTCGGTCTGCTTCAGTGTCACGGTATGGACAAGGCCACTTTCCAGCAGCTTCAGACGCAGTTTATCCAATGTGCGCCGGTAGAATCGCTCCGCACCGCTGGCTGTCGTACCCTCGAAATCTACCGCCAAGGCCTCAAAGGTAGACTGCGTGGACAGTGGGCTGACGCGCCCACAGGTCATGCAGATGGCGTTCCGCTTTTCCAGATACCACTGCTCTTTATAGGATAGCTGGTCAAACGCCGCCGCGACCGCCTTTGCCTGAATCTCGTTCCAGAGAATGTCGGCATAATTCCAGCTATCGTCGCAAGTCACATCCTCACCAGTTTCTTCGCCGTCCACGTCCTGCTCCGTGCGGCACCTCGATTCTATATGTTGATCCATCAGGGAATCCAATAGCGGATGATCTGCACCACCTGCTCCTGCCGGACAGTGATGACCGTGTTATAGCAGTTGAAGGACGGAGGCAGAACCTTGACAAAGAAAGCCCGCTGGGAGGCCAGCGCCGCAGTATAAGGCAAACGGATACATTCCTGTTTGTGCCGAGCCATACGGCAGGTGCGCCATGACCTCGTTTCAAGTCCGCAGGACGGGACCACTGTAACGGGCGAGCGAACAGCACCGAACCGCAAAGCAAGCGTGGCAGCTTGCGGGCGACGACGCACGGGCAGGGTCAAAGATACTCGCGCATTGAACGCCCACAAAGCATTGTGCGCCGCACCCATCAGCATGGGCCGGGGTTGGACTCCCGTGGAGCTGTGCCAGCAGCCGTCCGTAAGCCTACTTTTTCCTTTTTTGAAAGTTTATGGATAGATCGTAAACTTTTCAATTAGCAGCAGACAAACACAGAGCAGCACGGTAAAATAATGGTGGAAGTTATATTACCCACACATATTCGTGCTGTTCTGTCTTTTCATAACTGAAAGGGGGTTCTCATGTCTCAAACATGGAACGGCACGAAGAAAGAAACCCCTGAGAGAAGGACATATACGGTTGACGATATTGCTCAAATTCTGGGCATCGGAAGAACTTCCGCGTACATCCTTGTCAAAGAAGGACATTTCAAAATCGTGCGAATTGGTAACGCCATACGCATTTCCAAACGGTCATTTGACGAGTGGCTTGACTCCCTCGACCTGTGATCCAAGAAAGGAAGAACGATATGGCATCTATAATCAAGCGAAAGAAAAACTATTCCGTTGTTTACAACTATGTGGACGAAAACGGAGAAACCAAACAGAAGTGGGAAACCTGCATACCCACAAAGAGGCCTTGAAGCGCAAGGCGGAAATCGAAAATCAGCAGCACACGGGAACTTTTCTCCCGCCAAGCAATCAGACGATCACCGAGTTTCTTTATGACTTCGTATCTCTTTACGGAGAAAAGAAATGGGGCGTGTCAATGTATGACAGCCAAAATTCACTGATATCCAACTATATCAATCCGATCATCGGTGATATGGAGGTACAGGCGGTTACTCCCCGTGCGGTTGATGGTTATATCCAGACCTTGCAGAAAACCAAATCGGTGTCTACCAAGACCCGAAAGGCTGTTACCACCTATGTCAGCGACAAGACCATTGAAAAGATCATCAAGCTCCTGCGGTGTGCGTTTAAGCAGGCGGTACGATGGGAAATCATTGCAAGAAATCCCTTTGACAATGTGATCCTCCCTAAAACGGAGTATGCGAAACGGGATATCTGGACGGCGGATATGATCCGCCTTGCCCTGGACAAATGCACGGACAGCAAGCTCTATGTGGCAATGAACCTTTCCTTTGCCTGCTCTCTGCGTATGGGTGAAATCCTGGGACTGACCTGGGAGAACGTCCATATTTCTGATGAAGATATTGCGGCGGATAACGCCTATGTCTACATCGACAAGGAACTGACACGGGCATCCAAACGGGCGATTGAAACGCTGGGTGAGAAGGATATCTACTACATCTTCACTCCGCTCATGCCGAACACCAGCACAAGAATTATTCTGAAAAAGCCGAAAACCGACTCCAGTATCCGTAAGGTGTGGTTGCCGAAAACGCTTGCCTACATTCTGCGGGAATGGAAGAAGTCCCAAGACGAGTTGAAAGGCTTCCTTGGCGACGAGTATCAGGACTTCGATCTGGTTGTGGCACTTCCCAATGGACGGCCCTGCGAGGATCGGATCATCCTCAAAGAGTTTGCAAAGCTCCGTGAGGACGCAGGGCTGCCGAAGGTGGTCTTTCATTCTCTCCGTCATTCCAGTACCACCTACAAACTGAAACTGAACCACGGCGATCTGAAAGCCACCCAGGGCGATACAGGTCATGCCGAGATCGACATGATAACCAGTATCTATGCTCACATTCTGGACGAGGATAGAAAGGTCAATGCTCAGAAATTCGAGACAGCCTTCTATGCCAAGCCTGATCTTCGCAATGTCCGTCCGCCGGAGGAACCGGCAAAATCGGAGCCTGCGACACTGGACCTTGAAAACCTTGTGGAGCAGCTTCAGAAGTCGCCGGAGCTGGCGAGTGCGCTCGCAGCCCTGATAGCGGCGCAAGCCCCGGCAAAGTGATCCGAAAAATCGAATTAGCAAAACGCAGAATTTTCTTAGCAAATTTCTGAAAAGCGTTCGAGTCCAATTAGCAAATATACATCATGCGGCGTATAAAAATCTCCCGGTAACGGAAGTGAAATTACCGGGAGAAGGAGGAACAAAAAAACGCTGCAAACCCCGAAAAAAGGCTTGCAGCGGTGCTTTCTGGCGTCCCAGAGAGGATTTGAACCCTTATACTTAAAAACGCAACTGTACAAATAGCTTGATGTCTCTACAAAATATCACTCACTAAACCACAATTTCGTTTATCGAAGTTGTGGTTTTCTTTTTACATGAAAAAAGCTTCTGTATGGGCAAATACACAGAAGCTCAGACCATGCTATGAAATACGATATATTACATTATAGCATGGCGAATCTCAAAATACAATAGTACGCAAAGGAGTATTCGCAATGAACGAATTGACCGCAAACATGAAAACCGAAGAAGCAATAAAAGAAAAAATAAGGGAGAGCCGCTTTGAATCCATCAACGGAAAAGACTTGATGGAAATGGATTTGCCACCGCTCCATTACACCATCAGCACCATTTTGCCGCATGGCTTCTTTATCCTCGCAGGTGGTGCTAAAGTGGGCAAATCGTGGCTTGCCGAGCAGATATCCTACGCTGTTGCCAGTGGTGGGCAAATCTGGGGCTATCAAGCCATACAATCCGAAGTCTTGTATCTCGGTCTGGAAGATACCGTAACACGCTTACAGAGCCGTTTTGAGATGCTCGAAGCCTATGAGGGGATGGAGAACATCCACTTCGTTTTAAAGGCAAACAGCATCATTTCCGGCGTTGAGGAAGATATCCGTGATTACTTAATGCTGCATCCCAACATCAAACTGGTGGTCATTGATACGCTCCAACATATCAGAGGGAATGAGTTTGTAAAAAACATCTATGCCGGGGACGTGGAGTTTACCAACATCCTGCGCCAGATAAGCGTGGAGTTTGACCTCACCATCCTTGCCCTTACCCACACCAACAAGGGCAAGCACGATGATGATATCAGCAAGATTTCCGGCAGTGAGGGCATGGCAGGAGGAACGGACGGGAACTGGGTGCTGACAAAGAGCAAGCGCACCGACACCAGAGCCAACCTCACCATTTCCAACCGTGATACCGAAGCTTTTGAATTTGCCCTTGAATTTGACAAAGAATCCTGCCGTTGGAACAAGCTTACCCGTGACGAATCAGTTGTCAATGAGAAAGAACGGTTTTTACACGCTATCGTTAATTTCATCAAGGCAGAAGAAGCGCACCATTGGGAGGGGACAGCAACAGAGCTGCTGACAATCTTGCAGGCACGAGAGCCGATTCTTGTTAGTTACAGTGCGGCTGTGTTCTCAAAAAGCTTGAAAGCAGCGCAAGATTCACTGAGAGAGATCTACGGGGTTTCTTATGTGAGTGCGTTCCATAACAAGAAAAAATGGATAACGCTTGACTATATCGAAGTCAAGTAACTACGGGTACTACGCCAACACCGTTGTTTTTCATAGGACGATGAAGAAAAATTACCCGTAGTCGGATTTCCGAGGACAACGGCAAAATTCTACCGCTTATCCTAACGGAAACAACGGCGCAGCCGTAGTTGCCGTTGTCCTCGGCTTAAATCAATCTATTTTACAAGCAAAGGAGACGAAATGAGAGATTACAGTTCACAAAAAAATGAGATTGAAACCATAAAACCAAGAACCATAACAGTGAATCTTTCCGATGCAGATGTGAAACGCCTTGCCGAAAAATCCGGCGAGGGTGGGTTGACGATTTCAGAGCTGTTGGAGAACTTCATCGGGGATTTGGTAGACGGAACGTATTCCAACGGCAGTGATGAACGGATGTATGCGGAACAGTGGTATCAGCGTTGTTGGTTCGCCATGTTTTCGGATGACACATTTCTGAAATTTTTGCTGCTGTGGGGCGATTTGGACGATTATATTGATTTGATGGATGAACTTGAAAGCAATAAAAAAGAAATGGCAGAAATGACCGCTGATGCTGAAGAATATTCCGCTGAGGAACGGGACGAATTACAAGAGTATATCAATGAGTTGCAGAAGGAAATTGATTATTATTGGGGCAAATTTTTGGAGCGAAACCGCCAAAAAGAATCCTATGTTTTTGAAAAAGAAATCGAAAATATTATGGCGTGGAAATCGCAGCTTGACACAATACTCGACCCTAAAAATCCATAGCAAAACATTATTAGCAAGCAGGGGGAAATTGTACCCACTCGCTGTCCATTATCCTCCCTATACTTGCAATAGCAAGCATAGGGGAAATGTACCCACTCGTGTCATTTTCCCACTTGTTAGCCGTTGCACTGGGGCAACGCCCCCTAATACCCCCACCTGTACCATTTTGCAAAACGGCAAAATGATTGTCCCACAGACGGCACAACAAAACTAAAACCACTGACGAACAATTTTGTAATTTCCTCACGGTGAGGAAGTTTTGAAAGGAGAAGTAATAAATGGCTGAAAAAGATAGAGTTCGCACAGAGCAATTCCGTTTTACTTTGCTTCCAGAGGAAAATGCCATGCTCACAAAAAATGCTTTTGAGTACGGCTTATCGAAATCGGAATATTTAAGAAAACTGATTCTTGCAGAATCGTTGACGGGTAAGCAGTGGCACATGGATAGAGACCAAGCAAAGCAGTTGATTTACGAGGTGAACCGTATCGGAAATAATGTCAATCAAATTGCTTATAACACAAATGCTGTTCGATTTTCTTCTAATAAGGATTGGGGAGAACTCCAAACAAAATATTTTGAGTTAATGACACTGTTTTGTCAGTTTGCGTTGCGAGAGAACGGAGAGGAAAAACTCTGGTATAAAAAGATTCTGGAACTGATGCCGAAGGAACTATGTGACCTCGGAAAAAGCTGATTTATAAAATTCTGAATTACAAGCCTAAGAACACAGGGGGATACCTTACAAATGTATCCCCCTGTGTAATCAATACTCTTTATTCAAGGTATGGTTTTAAGTAGGTATTAAAATGATCTAATAAGTCTTGAGATGTCATATTAGGTCTCCACATGAAATAATTCTTATCGAATTTGTCAAACCAAAATGCTATTTCCCTATTACGTTTTGGATCACGAGTTATATCTCCTTCGAGAACAACCCAAAATGGGAGAATTTCTTCGGAATTAATTCCGCCTATTTTACGGTAAGCTTTTATAAGCCCTGGAGTAAATAATTTACACATTCTTTCATGCGCATTACCTCTACCGTCATTAGGCTTCTTTCCTTCTACCCAACCATCTTGTCTTTTTATTTCACCAAACAGAATTTTTCCAGTACGCGTATTCGTGATTGAAAAGTCAGGAGAGACACCCCACCCTCGTTTTTTTGCAGCTTCCATAGTTTTGGCATCCGGGCAATAGATTTGCGATAATGTCTCGTCAGATAAGATAATGCTTTCATATAAGTGCTTTAGTTGTTTCGGATGTTCGCTCAATACATAATCAGTGCCCTCGAAAGCCTCTTTAAAAAACTTTATATAAATCTTTCTCGGCAATACCAGCTCGTCCACCAGGCCCGGATTCGGTTTGCCAATTTTCTCTTCCACTAAGCGCCTTTTTACCCATGATAATCCTCCTATAATCCTTTAAATAATTCTTCAAGAGAGGTATTTAGTCCGTTTGCAATTTTTTCGATATTATTTATTGATATATTGCGTTTCCCACTTTCGACAGAAGCGTAATATGTTCTATCCATGTCGATGAAAAGTGCAAATTTTTCTTGACTAAGACCCTTCTCGATTCTTAACGATTTTATGCGTTGTCCTAATTTTTCCGTTAACATATTATTCACCTCTTGAAAATATTATATAATTCAGATGATTATGAGACAACGGATTATAAGTAACAATAACGTTGACTTTGAAAAACTTATACGGTAATATATAATGTAAATAGAATAGGAGGAAAAAGAATGGCAGAAGTAACAGCAGATATCACTGCTTATTCCTTATATAGCAAGCAGGCACAGTCCCGAACAAAGATCAATCCTTTAGAAGAAATATATCCAAGCCTTCCAAATAAAAAATATCAAGTAATATATGCGGATCCCCCATGGGACTATGGTGGAAAAATGCAATATGATAAGACTACTATAAAAGATGAAAATGTCGGTTTTGAAAAAAAGATTTTTATTAGCTCAGCGGCATTTAAATACCCAACCTTGAAAATGAAGCAACTTAAACAACTTGATGTTAACTCCATTGCGGCAGATGATTGTATACTTTTTTTATGGACTACAGGACCTCAACTGGCTAATGCCGTCGAATTGGGAGAAGCATGGGGATTTGAGTATAAAACAGTTGCTTTTTTGTCTGGGATAAAATGGTGCACAATCCGGGGAGATACACGCTTTTCCCAAACCGAATTTGTCCTCGCATTTAAAAAGGCAAATTCCCAACACCGCGTGGGGCGAGAAATATTAGGCAGCTGTTGTCCGTTCATAGAGGAAAACATAGCGAAAAGCCCATTGAAGTTATAGATGGAATTACAAAAATGTTTCCATCTCAAAAAAAATAGAGCTTTTTGCGAGAAAAAACTACTTCGGGTGGGATAATTGGGGCTTAGAAATTTCGGATTCTAAAATTGAAATTTTAACAGGAACATCAAAAGATGCTGAAGCTATAGAATAAGTTGGCTTGTGGTTTGCTATGATAAAGAACAAAAGCGATCAACCGTAACGGGTTGGTCGCTTTTGTTCTTCCTGTTATTTAAAAAGAAATATTCTATAATTAGTCCAAAAGCGGTGTATCGCAAAATACACCGCTCTTTGGATATTAATAATCTTCTCCGGTAATAATACGCAGAATCAGATTATTGATTACTTTATTCTCTTTAATGCTTTCTTCGACTTGTTCAAGCCACATTTCTTCGTTTTCTTTATCAAACGCTTCCAGTTCGGCACGCTGCTCCGGCGATAAGCCCTTGTATCGCTGCTCAAAATATTCTGCCCGTTCTTCCGGGGTTTCCTCTGGGTCTGTGAATCCTGCGATATCTGTTGGGAACGTATCCGGCACTAACTTTCCCTGTCTTGTCAGCCAAGCCAAAGCATCAATGAATCCCATCATGTATGTAAGGCGTTCTTTTGACGTTAGGTAGAAGTTCTCCGTCTTTAGGTACTTTGTACGGGGAGACTGTCCAAACGCCTTGTAAAGCCCCTTATCGCTTTCTAAGAGTATTCTAAGACCGTCATGGTACTGCTCGTAGTTTTCAAGCACCATACTTTTCAGAGTATATAATTCGTCTGAGTTCATTTCAATCCCTCCAATATAATTTATAACATAAATTATAACATATAAATCACATCTATTGAAACATAAAATCTAACATAGAGGTGATTTAGCATGAAAGAGGAAAAATTGATAATCCATCCGAAACGTCCCAAGGGGGATGACGGTTATAAGACCTTTTCTGTTCGTATCAGAGAGGACGTTGTGCAGCGCATTGATGAAATATCGGCTCAGACAGGGCGTAGCCGAAATGAACTGATTGGTATACTGTTGGAGTTTTCATTAGACCGCTGTTCAATCGAACCCAAGTAACAAAAAATCACAGGCAGCTCCTTTGCGTAGTGCAATAGGAATCGCCTGTGATTTCTTTTATTTACCGTATCGTTTAATATCCACCTGTGACAGCGTATGAACAGTGGCTTTAAGCGTTCTCAAATGCTCACGAGCCGCTTTATAATCCTTATGAGCAATGCAATCCTCAATCAGTTCTACATTGTCATTCACAATCATATCAAGCTGCTCTAACGAGGATTTCAACCCCAAAATGCGTTCAAAGTCTGTATAACGGGATTCAACTTTTTCTGCCGGGGATTCGTTTTCTTCACACTGCAAAGGGAACGCATCCATCCACTCTTGCAGTTCGGCTTGTGTGATATCCCCGTTCTCCCATTTGCGCCTTTCGTTGTACCATGCTTGTAACGCTTGAAGAATTGTCTCATCCTTTGTCTGGATAGCGTATTTAGGCTCTTGCGGAAGTTCGATAGGAACAAGGTCGTATTTATCCGACAGTTCAAAGAGAATGTGCATGGCATCATTATAGCTGTCGATCTGGCGGTCAACAAGCGTTTCCACAGGAACGCCGAGCCTTTGAGCAATCAATTCCAATTTATCTCTGGAAATTTGGCGATATCCAACCTCATAATTTCTTATTGCAGCTTCATTTACCCCTGCGGCTTCTGCCAATTCTGAAACGGCAGTCTTATTACGCAAACGGATTCTCTTGATTTTCTGTCCCGTTTCGATTCGTTTTTCTATCTTTATATTGTTCAAGAATTTATCCAATAAACTCATTTATTTCCCTCCAAACTGTTATGGTGTAGCGATACACCATAACACTTCAAATAATAACATCCTTTTAGGAAGAAAGCAATGGTAATCTATCGCAAACGGTGTTATCACGCAAAAATTGCCACGTCAAAAACCACGAGCCACATAATCGTGTCAAAACGCTTGACGCCGGTAAAGCTACTGTGCTATAATTCCGTTGTGGCACAAAAAGAATAATGCCACATAACCGTGTCTAACCAGTGATAATATAAAGGAGATGAATACTATGGCAGGAGTAACCCCGTCTATCATGGAGTGTCGCAACTACTCTGTGCAGGACATTATGAACATCTATGGTGTCGGAGAGGAAAGCGTCCGCAACTTTATCAAAAAGCATCAGAAAAACAATGATTTTCGTGTGTTCATGGTGGGAAAATATCTTCGTATCGACAAGAACAGTTTTGAAGATTGGTATAACAATCATCCGAACGAGTTCTAACGTCTGGTATGGGCAGAAAACCTAAAAAGAAAGACATAGCTGAATATTTGTGGCATAGCGAGCCAACCAAAATTAACGCTACCAATGACAACTGGCGCATCCGCTACGGGTATCTTGATTCCGAGGGTAAGGAACACCAGACTACCGAAACAGTGAATAACGAACGTGCGAAAAACCAGTTCGTATCCTATCTTCTGCTCCGTGAAAAAGGAACATAAGGCTGCCAAGGGCACAACGGTAGCTTCCAAAGTTGATAAAACGGAGATAGAGACCGTTGAACAGCTCTTGTATGCCTATGCCGAGCATACTAAGTATCTGCATACCATCGGAGACAGATATGGATGGGACGAGGGCACTTACAGAGCGAATATCGGTAAGATTCGTAATTACATTGTTCCTGTGTTTGGTTCATTCCCTATATGGAAAATAACCCGTGTCGATATGAGACAGGGCTTCAAGGATATGCTTCGATTACCGCAAGCCAACGGGAATCATAAGGCAAATGGGGCAAGGGTATCACAGCGTACTGTTTATGATTGCAAGAAAATCATCAGCCGAGCATTTAAGTACGCTACGGATGATTTGGAGCTTATCACAGAAAACCCTATGTTGGGTGTGACTGTAAAGCAACCGAAGTCAAGCAGGCGTGAGGTGTGGACAGAAGAACAGTTTAATTTTGCGTATGATAACTGTTCCGATCCACAGCTCAAGCTTCTAATCAGCCTTATGGTGGCACTGAGCAGCCGCATTGGAGAATGTCTTGCCTTAACATGGTCTGATGTATACGATAACGAGGACAAGCACGAACCGTCCTATATTCGTAACTACAAGGAGTTGACTTACCGCACTGAGAATTTTATTAAAAAGAAACAAATGGTCGGGGGATTCTCAAAGTATTCGACCAAGTTCGCAGCACTCGACCGGATGCAAAAAGACGTGCGGTTTTTCATGTTACCAAAACGGAAAAAGAAATCGAAGCAAAGACGGACAGAATCTATATAGCGCCGGAAGTCATTTTCATGCTCCGTGATTACAGGCTTGTTCAGAATCAGCATATCAGTTGATTGCCGCCAGCTCCGAACAGGAGTTGAACGCGCTTTTTGGTGTTCTTCCGGTTACGCATCCTGCCAAAGCGCCATACAACATTTTCAAGCAGGCGTCGGAGGGTGTGCGCGGCGGCGTTATCATCGGGCTCGGCTCCAGACTGCAGGTTTTCCAAAACCGGGATATTCGCAACATCACATCCTACAACGAGATTGATCTGGAACTGCCGGGAAAGCAGCCTTGCGCGTATTACTGCATTACCAGCGACCAGGACAGCACCTTTGATTTCCTCTCCTCGCTGTTTCTTTCCTTCGTGTTTATCCGCCTGGTTCGCTATGCGGACGAACATTGTCCCGGCGGGGAGCTTCCGGTTCCTGTTCATGTACTTGGTGAAGAGCTGTGTGCCTGTGGAGTGATCCCAGATCTATCGAGAAAAATTTCGGTCATTCGTTCCAGAAACCTGTCCATGTCATGTGTGTTTCAGAATTTAGCCGGCCTTCAAAACCGCTATCCCTATAACCAATGGCAGGAAATTCTGGGCAACTGCGATGTGCAGCTTTTTCTTGGCTGTACAGATGCTCTGACGGCGGAATTCATTTCTGACCGGACCGGCGAGGTCAGTATCTCTGTCACCAGTAAAGCCAAACAGCTCGGAACATGGCGCGTATCCAATTACACGCCTGAATACCGGGAAACCAGCGGTGTCGGCCGGCGCAAGCTGATGACCATGGACGAGGTGCTGCGTATGGATATTGATAAAGCCCTGATCCTCATTCGGGGCAAAAATGTACTGGAGGTGGATAAGTACGACTATTCCAAACATCCCGAGGCGAAGAAGCTGCGGCCGAGCAAGGCCGCCTCCCATGTCCCTGCATGGCGGGCAAATCAGCCGCAGGAAAAGCAAACTCCATCGGCGCCGCCATCTCAGGCAGCGGATAAGAAGCCGGCGCAAAAGAAAAAGCCTGCACCGGCTGAAAAAGTCGTTGCCGTAACCAAAGAATCCATTATGAAGAAAAAGGAGGATACTTAATGCCCAAGAAAAAAACGATCCCGCCCCCTGATGATTTCTCCTCAGAGTTCATGGAAACCGAATCCGCCAAAGAACTTTCTGAGCAGCAGGTGGAGGCCGCCGGCAGCGACTACACGGAAACTCCGCTGGCAGAACCCCCGGAAGTTGATCTCGGCTCCGGCGATGTGAGCGGCACAGCAGATGTTGAGGAAAACGAGCCGGATGCCGAAAACACCGCTGATGCCGCAGAGACGGTCCCTGTTTCCGATGAAGCAGCGGAAGATCCGGAGTACGACAGCATTTTACAGGAGCTGAACAGCAGCACTCCGGCACCCCTTGACAGCAGCGGCGAAAATGCTCTGGATGCGCTTTTGCTGGAAGAAAATGCGGAAAATGCTCCGCCCACTGAAGATGAAACGGAATCCGCAGATGGTGAAGCTGCTCCGCAGCCTACTGCACCTCCCGCACCTGCCGGACGCCGTGACTCCTACATTCTGACCGTTGATGCAAAAGACCGTATCGAAACGGAAGAAGAACGCCGTGAGGTCATCTGGCATGAGATCAAGACCTCGCATATTGCCGGTCGTATTTTGACCGGAACGTTGGACGGCGTGGAGCAGACCCCTTCCGGCCGTACTATCGTTGTCGTTGACTACAAGGGTTATCGCATTGCGATCCCGCTGAAAGAAATGATGCTCTATTCCGGGCCCGTTCCGTATGGGGCGAAATACAAGCCGTTTATGGAGCGGATGAACAGTATCCTTGCAACCATGCTCACCGCGGAGATCGATTTCATCGTCCGTGGCCTGGATAACACAGCCCGCAGCGTTGTGGCAAGCCGTAAGGCCGCCATGCTCCGTAAGCGTCAGACCTTCTATCTGGACACCAACGAGGATGGCGTCCCCATGATCTATGAAGGGCGCGTCGTACAGGCGCGCGTCATTGGCGTTGCGGAAAAAGTCCTGCGTGTGGAAGTGTTCGGCGTGGAGTGTACGATTTTCGCCCGCGATCTGTCTGCCGCATGGTTCGGTGATGCCCGCGAGTATTACAGCGTCGGCGACCGTGTTCTTGTCCGTGTGCTCACCATTGACCGCGACGACATCAACCATATTTCCATCACAGCAGATATCCGCAGCGTTTCGTCCACCGCCAACCAGAGCAATCTGGATAAATGCGTCCTGCAGGGCAAATATGCCGGCAGAGTGACCGATGTGCGGCACGGCGTTGTGTTCATCCGGCTCAACAACGGTGTCAACGCGGTTGCCCACACCTGCTATGACCGGCGAATGCCCGGAAAAAAAGACGACGTCAGCTTTGCCGTTACCCGTCTGGATGAGGAACGCGGCATCGCCGTCGGCATCATCACCAGAATCATCAAACAGAATTTGTAAAAAAGGAGAGGCCACCATGAAGAGCTTATCAAAGCTGGCCCTTTGCCTGCTGCTTGCCATGTCGCTGACGGTCAGCGCCTTTGCCGCTCAGGTTCCCGATTCATTGGTAGCGGAAAACCTGAACGGCCAGCAGCGGCTTGTAAAAACCTACACGCTTTCCCCGGAGGTTGACCCAGATGATCTGAAGGAAGAGGACTTTTCCTACGACGGTTATCTTTATACCTGGGCCTATACCACAAGGTGGAACACCCGTATCTGGAAAGCAAAACTGTAACGGAAACCGTCACAGTCAACACCGCCAAAAATGACCTTGCGCAGATCCTCGCAGAGCTTTCGCCCAGTATGCCCTATGAAAAAGACGGCTTCTCCGGCGAGTTGGCGCTGGATCATACCACGCTTTCCACAGAGGCGTCCGGCTACACCACCAAATACAGCAAAACCACCGAGACGAAGGTAATCGGCAATCTGGACTGCAACGACATGTCCTATGTGCCGGCCACGACCGTCAAAAACGGGAAAACGCTCACCCTTGCCAATGTGGAATGGCAGGTCACCGGCACGGCGCTCGTCGGCGAGGCGCTGGTTCCCGCCCAGTATCAGGCGGTCGCTACCTATTCCGCCTCCAGCAGCTATCAGGCTGCCACAGGCTATGTCACCACGGCGGAATATCACGGAACCGTTACTTCGGAAGGCGTGGACAGCATCACTTATACCGTGGTTTATACCGGAAGTGAGATCGTCCCCGTAGAAAACACATATCTGGGATAATGGCAGTCTTGCCGCTCCGCTGCTGATCATCGCTGCCGTGCTGCTCTGCGCGGGCATCGCCGCTGCCGCACTGCTTCTGCTGCGCCGCCGCAAAAATGTCTATGTGTATGTTCCGGACAGCAAGCCCCGAGAGTACCGGCTGATTGCAAAGTTCCGTGTGGAGCCTGACAGCGAGGTTCCCGCTATCGATGCAGGCGCTCTCACACTGAATCCGGGAGATACCGTCGCGGTTGAGGTGAAAAAATCCCTTGCCAGGCATCTGGCTGGGCGCGAGTTCACCGTTTCTTTCCCGCAGAGTGACCATACTTACACGATCCAAGCCAGCAAGCACAATGACTGGCATGAATTTACCGTTCCCGCTGAAGAAGAACAGGAGGCTCCCGTATGAAGAAGTTTTTCTCATTGACTTTGACTCTGGCTGCCATGCTTTCTGTGATGGCGGTCAGCGCACAGGCTGCCGATTATTCCTTTGAAACCGATGGCACCCCGGAATACTATCCCTCCTCTTCCTATGAGGACGTCTACGGCTCCCGCTACAATTACGGTGGAAAAAATGTGGTGGACTACCAGATCCCCAAGCTGGAGTACGGGCAGCTCAGCACCACCCAAACCGGCGTGATGGAAAAATCATGCTGCCCGGTCTTCAGGGGTGTTGCGGCATCCGGCAGCGGCATTTACGGAATTTCTTCCGGCGGCGGGACTGTCGAGATCCCCGGTTTTCTGCAGGGCGGCTCCACAGCTACTCCTGCGACGCCCGCTTTCACAGAGCTGACGCAGGATTTTCTGCTCTCCAACGGTGCCGTCGGAAAGATCTCCATTCCTGCCATCGGAGTTAAGAATTACTATCTCTGGGAAGGTGAAACGACTGCCAGCATGAAAAAGGGGCTGGGGCATTTCACCAGTACCAGCGTCTGGAACGGCAATGTGGCTGTCTGCGGGCATAATCGCGGCGCCAAATATGTGATCGGAAGCATCAAGGATCTGGATGCAGGCGATAAGATCACCTATACCACATCCATGGGTACCCGTACCTATCTGGTGGAGACTGTGACCAAAATCAGCAGCAGCGATTGGAGCTATTTGTCCTCTACCACGGATAACCGGATCACGCTCTTCACCTGCGTTGCCGGAGATTCCAGTCAGCGCTGGTGTGTGCGCTGTTCAGGCATCTTAAAATCTTTTGTTGAAAAAGCCGCTCTATGATCGTAAAGGAATAGTAGATCAAAAATAAGGAGGCTTTTCCATGAAGAAGCAGATCCTCACGATGTTTACGGGCCTTTTTATCGGCGCTATTATCACAGGCGGAGCTTCCGCCTATGCTGCGGGAATCCTCGCTGAACGCAGCAACCATCGTATTTTTGTCGATGGGCAGGAGGTGCAAATGGAAGCGTATGGTATTGCTGGACACAACTATGTGAAACTCCGCGACATTGGCAAAGCGGTCGGCTTCAATGTGTTCTGGGATGTGGACAGCGGATGTGTGCAAATCGAAACCGGCGCGCCTTACACCGGCGAGGCTCCTCCGCTGAAGCTGTTCCGTCTGCTGCTGCGCCTTCTGATGTGGATGCTGCAAAGCAGGATATTGTAGCTCGCACCAACGCCCTCCGTGCGGAGCGTGGCATCGCAGCTTTGACGGCCGACGATCAACTGATGCGCGCCGCGCAGGTGCGGGCCGATGAAATGGCTGCCACAGGTACCTATTCTCATACCAGACCGGACGGCAGGAAGTATTACACCGTTACGGACTGCAGGCAGGTTGGGGAAAATATCCACCAGATCCCGCTGCTCTATCTTGCGCAGCAAAAAACCGCGCTTGCGGAAACGCTCGTATATTCATGGTCAAAATCCGCAGGACACATGGAAAACATGACCGATGAAAGCTATGCGGCTATCGGCGTCGGCCTTGCACGAGGGACTGACGCCAACGGCTTGGAGTGCTGGTACTGTGTCCAACTATTTCTTCGCAGCGGATACAGCATTTCGGCGGTGGACAAGCCGGCAACGAAGTAAATCCTGTTATCCTATATCACAAAGCAGACCGGGGAGCCTCGGTCTGATTTTTCTTGTGCAATTTTGCAAGGAGGTAGCTCATTGAAAAAATTAAGAACCAGGCTCGTCTCGGCGTTTCTCGTTATCATGACGCTGTTGACGCTGCTCCCGACTTCCGCGCTGGCCGCTTCCAGCACCGGAACAGGGATCAAGCCTACCAGCAACACAAACTACTGGACAACGCGGCTTCTCCATGACGGTACGCCTTACAGCTATAAGCCCCCGATGGCGGCAGGCAAAATGCTCTACTGCCTGGATCGCGGCTATGGCTACCGCTGGGGTACTCCGCTTTCTCAACTCTTACACCTATACCTCCGCCACCGGCGCGGACGCGGACGCTGTCCTGAAAACGGCGCTGGCGCAGAGCGGCATGGGTGAACTGGATGCCCAGCAGCTTGAAAACTTCAAATGGATGATGTCATTCATCGTGGACTATAAGGGTGACATCCCCGGCAGCCTTTTTATGGCCGCGCAGACGTATGTATGGGATCACCAGACCTTCAAGGGTGAGGGCGATGGTGACATCGATGGCGGTGGTTACGCCAACGCCGATACCTATGGAATGTACCTGGGCTATATCGATTGGATGTTGAAAGAAAAGGCCAAGGAAGACGCAGAATTTCAGCGCCAAATTGAAGAATACGCAGAACAGGGCATCATCGCCACTGTGGTAGAAGATGAAGCTGCAAAATGGGCGGTCTACGCGAAATCCAGCGTTAAGGGGCGTCAGGCTTTCTTTAACTATTATGCGCCGAGAAAACTCGTCACCAATACAACTGAGCCGGGAAAGCCGCCAGCTGGGGACGCTGATATTACGCTGCGGAAGGTTGCCGCAGGAACGACCCGTGGTTTGGATGGCGCAAAATTTAATATTTACCGCGACGGTCAGATCGTCGGCAGCGATGTGACTCGAAATGGCGGCATCATTGAGGTCAAGGATGTCACCAAGGGCCTGTGGTCCTTCGTGGAAACCGAGGCTCCGGAGGGCTACTGCGCCGACTCTACGCCCATCAGCGTCTATGTCGATACCACCGATGGCGACAAGCAGTACACGGTCACTGCCGAAAATTACGCACTGCCCGATATGAAGATTACCAAGCGGGACGCCATGAGCGGCAAGCCTATCGCTGGCACGGTCTTTTCCATTAAGTCCGTTACCGGCAGCTATTCCACCTCCGTCACGACCGGGACGGACGGTTCCGCAACGCTCTCGGCCATTCCTGCCGGTGTCTATGTTGTGCGTGAGGAATCCGTTCCCGGAGCCGTACATCGTAACCAATACCGAGCAGACCGTGGCGCTGCGTCCCGGCAAACCAGCGAGGTCACCTTTCGTTGACTATGAAAAGCCCGGTCTTGAAATTGTCAAGAAAACATCGCCAACGGAGAAGCCTATCGAGGGCGTGACCTACCGCATCGAGCAGATCGACGGCAGCTTTTCCACCAGCGCCACCACCGATAACCATGGGCGGATTTTTCCTCGACTCTGTTCCTGTTGGCACATTCAAAGGTCACGGAGATCAATGTTCCCAGTCATGTCATTCTCTGTCCCATCCCGCAGGAAGTGGCGCTGAAGCCCGGCGAAACCTCTACCGTCACCTTTTTCAATGCGCTCAAGCCGACGCTGGAGATTCGAAAGGTGGACAGCGTTACAGGCGATCCCGTCAAGGGTGCGAAGTTCCAGGTCTGGTACGCCAGCAACCACACCGATACCGGCGAGCTCAACGACCTCGGCACTTACTTTTCTGACGCAAGCGGAAAAATCATTCTTCCTGAGATCAAGGATGGCTGGTATAAAGTAACGGAATTGGAACCGGCGTCCGGGTACGTCATCAAGGAGCCCGCCACGCAGGAGTGCTTCATCTCCGGTGGCGAGAGCAAGGTGCTGACCTTTGAGAATACGCCCCTTTCCGCCATCGTTATCCGCAAGGTGGATAGCGAGAGCGGTCAGCCGCTGGAGGGCGCGTGGTTCCGTATCCGCTACCTTGGCGGCACCTCCGGTACGGGTGGCACGGTTATCGGCGAGTACCGCACTTCGAGCAATGGAACCATCGTCGTGACCGGCCTCAAGCCGCAGGCACTTATGTCTGCGAAGAGATTTCTGCTCCGGACGGCTATGTGATCACCGACGCCGCGGAAACGGTCTATCTCTCCGGTAAGGATCAGGATGTCATTACCGTGACCTTCGGCAACGATAAGATGGGCTCGCTGTTGATCGTCAAAAGACGCTGTCACCAGCGCGCCTATTTCCGATGTGGAATTCTTCGTCACGGATTCGGATGGCAGCGTGATCGGCACGGCCAACGGTAAATATGTGACCGACAGCGCAGGCACCATCCGCATTGACGGCCTGACTCCCGGCATGACAGTCATCGCAAAAGAGGTGCGTGGCAAAAGACGGCTACATCCTGGATGATACGCCGCAGAGCATCAAGATCAAGCGCAAAGCCGTCATGGCGCTGGAATTCCGCAACCAGCCCAAGGGCGGTATTTTGGTGAAAAGGTGGACGCTGTGACGAACGCCCCCATCTCTGACGTGGAGTTCCTTGTCACGGATTCGGACGGCAAACTCATTGGCAATGCCAACGGCAAATTCGTGACGGACAGCGCAGGTACGTTCACCATTACGGACATCACTCCCGGCACCACGCTTATCATCAAGGAAACCCGCGCAAAGGACGGCTACATTTGTTGGATGATACGCCTCAGACAGTCAAGGTCAAGTCCAATGAAGTTGTCACGGTGGAGTTCCGCAATCAAGCCAAAGGGCAACCTCATCATCGTGAAGCAGGACTCCGTTACAAAAGAACCTTTGGAGGGCGTACAGTTCAAGATTGTCTATGCCGACGGTTCCTATGTGGACGCTGCGGGCGGCACGCTGTCCTCCACCGGCCTGTACCGGACGGATAAGGCGGGTAAAATCTCCATTTCCGGCATCTCCGGCACCATAGTAGCGACGGAGGTGAAATCGATCCCCGGTTACACCATTGATGAAAACACCCGTACCCAGACCGTGGTTGTCAACCCCAACGATACACAGACTCTCCACTTCTACAAGACGCCTATTGGCGGCGTGGAGATCATCAAGGTCAACGAGGATAACCACAGTGAGCGCATCCCCAATACGACCTTTGAGATCCGCAAGGTGGACGATGCCTTAGTGGATACCGTTACGACGGACAAAAATGGCCGTGTGTTCGTGGCTCTGGAGGATGGCAGCTACTATGCAAAAGAGGTCACATCGAACAAATCGTTCCGGCTGGATGATACGCCCCACTATTTTGAGATCAAGGACGGCAAGCGTGTGACGCTTCAGGTGACCAACAAAAAGCTCAGCGGCATCGTCATCCACAAAATTGACAGCGCCACGGGAGAGGGAATCTATGGCGTAAAGTTTGTCCTCTATGATGCGAACAAGAAGCCCATTGGCGAGTACACCTCGGACGATGAGGGCTACATCTACATTGACGAGATTCCTGGCGGGCTGAGCGGCCGCTTTTATCTGAGAGAGCTGGAAGCCGCCCCCGGCTACACGCTGGACAAGCAGTATAAGACCGTCTATGTCTCTCCGGGCAAAACCGTGGAGATCGAGTGGGAAAATACCGCTGTCACGGGCCAGATCCAGATTTATAAGTACGCCGCTGAGTATAACGAGGTCACCGGCACCGCCGCAGGCACCCCGCTCAAGGGCGCTGTTTATGAGATCGTCAATGCCCGCAGCGGCAAGGTGGTGGACTACATCACGACGGACGCCCGAGGAGTTGCGGCCAGCAAGCCGCTGCCGCTGACCCGCTATCAGATCCGAGAGGTCACAGCGCCCGCCTATTGGCAGCTCGACCCTACCGTGCATGATGTGACGCTGGAATATCCCGGTCAGATCATCAAGCTCTCTGCCTATGATAAGCCTGCCAGTCTCGGCGTCATCATCACCAAGCGCGGCAACGCGCAGGTCATGGCAGGCCAGTCCATGCGCTACGATCTGACGGTGGCCAACACCTCCAACGTGCCGTTGGAGTCCTTCTTCTGGCACGATAAAATTCCTTACGATGTGGCTCGTCCCACGACGCTGACCACCGGCACTTACAGCGCGCGGCTCAACTACCGCATTCTCTATAAGACCAACTACAACGTGAGCTATCAGGTGCTGGCCTCCAACCTGCTCACCAACAACAACTACAGCTTCAGCCTCAACGCCATTCCCATGCAGGCCGGCGAAGTGGTGACCGACATCTATTTTGATTTTGGGAAGGTTCCTGTCGGCTTCCAAAGCATTGTTAATCCCACGCTGAGCGTGATGGTCAACGGAAATGCGGTCAACGGCTACTATATGGTCAACCGCGCCGATGTGGGCGGCAAATATCAGGGCACATGGCAGACCGCAACGGCAAGCTGGGTGACGATCATCCGCCGTCTCTGGAATACACCTACACTCCCCAAGACTGGCTACTAAATCCAATTCTTTTCAGGGAAAGCACCCTATCCGGGGTGCTTTCCCAATTCTAATATGAGGGGCCGACCTATGAAATACAAAAAAGGATTTGCTGCCGTCCTTTTGACGCTGATCATCAGCGCGCTGCTGTCCGTCTCCGCCTTTGCCGCCTCTGACCGATTTTCTGATGTGCCGGAGGCATCTCCGTTTTATGAAAGCGTCACTTACCTTGCTGGGCAAGGCATTACTTACGGTACGGGAAACGGCCGGTATGCACCGGACACACCGATTACGGTACGCCAATGGGCAACAATGATCTGCCGGGCCTTTGATAAAGAAGACGCCCTTTCGGATCCTGCCGGCTATGGCGGTGATGCCTGTATCAACCAGGGCTATGCGGATGGATGGCTGAATCTGCCGGCTATGGCGGCGCCGGACTCCCGCCTGTGCCGCTATGCCATCTATGAAAGCGGCTTTGCTGCCTTTGACATTGCCCTTTACAGTTCTCAGCTCTACCCGGAGGGGGAAGCCCTGTCTTCGCAGGACAATGCTTTCCGCGCTGCTGTGAGCTTTGGCTTATGCGAAGACACCTGTGCAGGGACGGACATCATCACACGGGGCGAGGCTGCGGATCTTCTCTATGCTCTTTTGACCGGGGAATTTACCGTTGCGCCGCCGCCCATTCTGGAGACGATCCCTCTGAACAATAAAGAGGGCGTCCATCTGAACAGCTACCTGCTGGAACTTCAAAAGATCCCGGAGCCGATCCGGCAGGCATTTGCGGAAAGAGGGTGGCAGTACACCATTGACTATGCGTACCTTGCAAGGCTGAGTGAAGAGCGGAATATGAGCTGTATTGGGGCAACCAATTACGGAAGCCGCCAAATCACTGTATCCTCGGCAGGGGCCACCGTCCACGAGTTTGGTCACTTTCTCGATGAGCTGATGGGCTTCCCATCTCAGACGGAAGGCTTTTATCAGGAGGAGTCCGGAACCGCAGCAGCCCTGCTCCGTCCGTATGCGCTTACCAACGAGCAGGAGTATTTTGCTGACTGCTTCGTGTACTGGCTCACTTACCGTGATAACAGCAAAAAAATGGCGTCGCTTTGCAGCGCCGCACCAAAAACATACGCATATCTTTTGGCATTGGAAAGTCAAAATTGGCAGCCGGCTGCATAGGCCTTCCTGCCTGGCTGCGGCTGTTTGAAACCCCATAACATTGTTATTATACTGTACCGTATCCTGCATCGTCAATCAAATTAACGGCAATCCATCTAAAATCAGATGGATGCACAGTTTGCATTATGGCTATTTCGTACAATTTGCGGATTGCAAACCAATAGAAAATCTGCTATTTTATAAACACAGAAAGAAAGGTGAGTCCGATGTACCAGTAACCCTCAAATCTGTAGAAATCGGAGGTAACCAATGATGGTAGAGCCCAAGACTTACATAGAATGACCCTTGACTGCGGAACACGAAAGCAGTCAAGGGCCATTCTTATATGCTGGCTCCTGCGTGCAGCAGGGGCTTTTTCATGTCTGCGGGAAACCTCATTCATCGGCGCACAGAAGCGCCTGTGTCTTGAGCAGCGCACTCATCAAGGCACGGTGATCTTCCCACTCTTCCCACCAGAGCGGCTTTAGGGCAAGCAGCGTTTGTTCGGCCCATTGCAGCTCCGATTTTTGCAAACAGCCCCGTTCCAATCCGACTTGAAACCGTGCGAACGCATCTCGGACATGGTCTGATGCAGAGTCACGATTCAAGTAACTGCTGAGAAAGCCGCCTAAAACAGCGGATTCTTCCTGCGTATAAAACAATATTCTTCCCCTCCTATCGCACACGAGGGGTATTCTACCACAGACTGTGCGGATTGAGAAGTATGGATTTTTGAAAGCCCCGATCTGCCACACAAAAAAAGCCTGCCACAAGCGATGCAGGCGCCACCTTTAGACAGGAAAGGATACGACCATGAGCGAACATAACCATACCGGACTGGATGAGGCAGCTTCTGTTGCATCCAATACCATGCAGGCAGTGCGGACCGGCAAGGCCATTTCCGTCGCGGCAAAGGGCGCTGCGGCAGGCGGGCCCTATGGAGCGGCCATAGGAGCGGCATTGTCCGCACGAAAGCATATCGGGAAAATAGCGGTGGTCGCGCTGGTGTTACTGGCGCTGCCGCTGCTTTTTATTTTGCTCCTGCCGGGGATTATCTTTGGAAGCCTGACGGATAGCGGAGCGTCCGGAGCAGCCGGGCAGCCGATCCTCAATGACAACGCAGCCATTACGGAAAATGTGAATCAGGCTGCCTTTGCGATCAACCAGATTCTCGGAGAGGGCATTGAGAATGTGCAGGAGCGCATCGCCAATGATTTTGCCGGAACAGGCGGAGATCACTATGAAGTAGTCAATCCCTATGAGGGGGATCTCATCAGCAATGCCAACCTGTTTATCTCTCAATATTGCGCAGCGAAAAATCTGGACTTTGCCTCCATCTCCCTCACCGACATGGAGAAGATCCTGCGTGCGGGCCTCACGCACCTTTACAGCTTCAGCCGAACGATGGAGATGCGTACTGTCCCTGCGGAGGAGGACGGCGAGGAAGATACATTGGAGACATGGTACATCTACACGATCCGCTATAATGGTGAAGCCTACTTTGCGGACACCATCTTTGCGCTGACTGACGCACAGAAAAGACTGGCGGAAAACTATGCCGAAAATCTCAGCCTGTTTCTTGGTGACGGCCTGTTCCAATACGCTCCCTCCACCAACACCATTACAGCTCTTGGCGATGTGCGCTTTACCGATGGGGAAACGGAGGTCATCTACTTCAACCAGCTGGATGAACGCTATGCCAATCAGCCTTATGGCACTGACCATATTGGGGGTTATGGCTGCGGGCCAACTTCCATGGCTATTGTGGTTTCCTCACTGACCGGCGAGACCGTTGATCCTGCCCAAATGGCACAGTGGGCCTATGAGCACGGCTATTGGTGCAGCAAAAGCGGTTCCTACCATACCCTGATCCCCGGCGCTGCACAGGCGTGGGAGCTTTCCGTTGAAGGGTGCACCGCTTCGGAACCGCAGCGCATTCTGGATGCCCTGGCAGACGGGAAGCTAGTCGTGGCCCTGATGACCAAGGGGCATTTTACGAAGTCCGGACATTTTATCGTGCTGCGTGGCGTGCAGGATGAGAAAATTCTTGTGGCCGATCCCGCCAGTTACCGGCGCAGTCAAAAAGTCTGGGACTTGTCCATCATTCTGAACGAGGCCAGCAGACGTGCCGGCGCCGGCGGGCCGTTTTGGATCATCGGCTGAAACTGCTGACAAATATAGCAAAAGACACCTCATCTCTGAGGTGTCTCTCTAACAATGCCACGATGAAATAATCTAATCAGCGTTCATTTTCGTTCAGGATTTCCAGCATCTCTTTTGGCGTCACCACATAGGGCTTGACCGGGAAATGCTTGATGTTGCCAGTTACGGGATAGGCGTCGGTAGTTTCTCTTGCCTCCATAACCACCTCATAGAAAATTGCATCATCGGGGTCAGGAACATAGTCCTCAATCGTGGCGGCATCCAAGAAGATTCCCCGCTTAATCAAGCCTGTCAGCGCAATTTCAATGTCCCGACGGTCAAACTTAAATTTGGAGCGGTGCAGAACATCGTTGTATTCGTCCAAAATATCCTCATGCAGCAGAGGAATTACACGTCCCGCAAGCGCTTCTTGCAGAATAATACCAGGAACGGAGGAAAGGTTCAATAAAGCGGAAACTACTACATTCGTATCAAGTACAACATAGTATTTCATGGTTACGCTCCGTTCCGAGCATTTCTTGACGCACGGTCAGCCCGGGACACTGCAATTTCAGCATTGATCTCATCCAGCGACATATCGGCCGTGCCGTTCTGCTGTGCGGCTTCACTCAGGCTTTGCACGGCGCGGATCGCCCGCTCAGCTCTGTATTCCTGCTTGGGCAGCGTCATGGAAAAGGGAACGCCATTTACCACGACAGAGCGTTTCAAAAACATTCGGATAGCGGTGGGAAGATCGATGCCGAGTTCCTCATAGACGGCGGCAGCCTTGGCGCGGAGATCATCGTCAATACGCACCTGCATAACACTTGTAGCCATAAAAGTACTCCTTTCAAATATGATTGTGTTTGTTTACAATACAATCATATTCTATTATACGCAAAAAGTCAAGCGTTAGTCCTTGTGCATTTCCGAATGCGCTTTATTGCGCACAAAAGAAGCAGACTATGCAGGGAAAGTCATGTGCAGCCGCTTTGCTATTTATAGAACGCAGTCCTCTTGGATCAGCAGAATATCATCCCGCCCCTCAGCTTGATCGAGCATCCGCTGCGTGAAGCCGCTCTTGGAAAACAGACCGTACAGTACCTTATACCCAGGGAAAGCCGTGCGCAGCTCCGCAGACTTTTTTACCTTCTCCTCCAGCTCATAATAGACTGTCGCATCCACCGGCTTATTGTGGTACTTGCACTCTCCGGCAAATACCTGCTTCTTCTGGTGATCCACCGCCATCACATCGATCTCCGTATCGCCGTTGATATCGTTGAGCCAGTAAGAGCCGATGCGGGAGGGCGCGAAATCCACCGCCTTGCTCCGGCACAGGGAGGCAAAGATATCCTTGCAGATGTCCTCATAGGAGAAGGCAACGAATTTCTGGATAAAGTCCTTCTCCAACTCGTCCAGAACGATCTGCTGATTGTCCAGTTCCAGCTCCCCTTTGTAGGTATAGACATAGCGGAACCAGAAGCGGATGAAATTATCTGAAATGAAGTAGAGGCCCTTTCTGGACTTCTCCGGATTCTTCTCCGTGACCGGCGTTGCCTTTTTCAGAAAGTCCAGATCGATCAGCGTGGAGAGGTAGGGCGTCAGCGAAGATGTCTCCATGCCCAGGGCGCCCGCGATCTTGCCCAGCTTGTGGTTGCCGTCCGCAATAGCGCGAATGATGGAGAAATAGCTGTTGGCGGACTGTACCTCGTCTTTTAGCAGGAAGTTTGGCTCCTCATAGAGAAATCCATTCTTGGACAGTACAACTTCCTGAATCTGACGGTAGAGGTCTTCCCCCGGTTCAAAAAACTCCAGATACTTCGGAACACCGCCCGTCACGGAATACTGCTCCACGGCATGAGAGAACGGCTGCCCCTGCACGGCATAGAGGTCTGTAAACGGCAGCGGCTTCAAGCGGATCTGCGCGCTGCGCCGGCCATAGAGCGGACTATCGTGAGAAAGGGCGTGCTTCTGCATCATGCTGATCAGCGACCCGCAGAGGATCAGCATAACATTGCTGTCCTTCAGGATCTCGTCCCAGGCATTTTGCAGAATGGACGGAAAGGCCGCGTTCGTCTTGACCAAATACGGAAACTCGTCAATGACCAGCACCTTCTTTTCCTCCGGACGGTAGTTGGCGATCTCCCGGAACAGATCCAGCCAGTCCGTGAAGGCGACCCTCTGCAGCATGGAGTTGCCCGTTACCCGGGCTACCACGCCGGCAAGACGCTTCATGCTCTGGGACTCCACTTCCTCCGTCGCAAGGAAATAAAATGCCTGTTTATCTTTGATGAATTCTTTGATCAGGGTCGTCTTTCCGATGCGGCGCCGTCCGTAGATCACAACAAAGCTGCCATCCCGGTGGAATTCCTTTTCCAGCGTATTTAATTCTTCTTTTCGTCCGATAAAGTTCACCTGTGCCACCTCCAGCATCTGCGATTGATTTATGATAAATCATATTATGATAATCTTGTTTATATTATACGCAATTTCTTGAAACTGTCAAGCGGTCTGCTATATGCGGGCCGCTTTTTCAATTCTTTACAAAAAATTCAAATTTTAGGGGGACGATGACCCCCCTTGAGCGGCGCGTAATACTACGAGGGATTTTTAAGGAGGCTCCCATGGATCAAATCAAACGAAACCTGTATGAACTGCTGTTCAGCTGCAAAGGAAACTGGCGTAACGCCATTTATGTCCCCTGTGGGCCGTGCCCACATCCCTGCAAGGTTGACTGCTCCGGTTGTCTCGCGGCGATCCGACAGGATGGCGCGCCGTTGCTTGTCGGCGTTCGGGAGTTCGAAGAAGAAACCGGAGAGCGGATCGATCCGGGAGAATGTATCGGAACGCTCAGCAAGGACGCCTTCTCCTCCCTCTTTTCCAGATACTTGACCTGGGAAATGACCAGTTCTGAGCAGTGTCCGATGGAATACCTCACAGATTCATCACCTTGCACCCTCGTTCCAAAATATCAGAAACAGAAAGGAGATCTTGTATGAGACGAATCAACATCACTTGCCCTGCCTGTGGTTCCAGAGCGTATCTTCGCCCGGTCAGCGTAGTTTATGGCGATAAGGCCCCAGACCCGGATGCCAAATACTATGTCTGCGGACGGTACCCCGCCTGTGACTGCTATGTGGCCGCGCACCGGAAAACGATGCTGCCCATGGGGACGCTGGCGGATAAGGCCCTGCGGAAAAAGCGGCACGATGCGCATGTGGCCCTGGACAGCCTCTGGAAGAATGGCATCATGAGCCGAAAGGAAGCCTACCGCCTGCTGCAGCTGTCTATGGGGCTTCCCGCCGAGGATGCGCATATCGCTAAATTCTCCGCTGCGCGCTGTGACGAGGTCATTGCGCTCAGCCGCAGGTTTCGCGCCGCCGCAGCAAGAGCGGCATAACAAAATCAAACATAGAAAGAAGGGAAATCGTGAGTATGGAATTTACCTTGAACGATCTACAGCGCCAGAGAGTGGAGAGCACCTTGCGCTGGTAGAACAGGTGCTTCGCCGCAGCATCAAGACCAATGAGACGGTGGACGGCATGGGACATGATGATCTGTACCAGGAAGGCTGTATCGCGCTTTGCCGCGCGGCGGTTTCTTACCGGGAGGAAATGGGAGCATTTCCCGCTTACGCCAGAACCGTTATCCGAAATTATTTGCTGGATCGTTGCCGTGAGATCCAATCCGCGCGAAAAAATCTGCCGCTGGTATCTCTGGACGCATTTACCGAGATGGGGGTGCCAGAGCCGGTCAGCCCTTTTCATACGGAGGATCTGATCTCTGATGTTTCCTCCGACGCCCTGCTCTCCCATTTCAGGAACCGCTACCACGGCACCGCCCGGCTTGGGATCGAAGCGATGGATCTGCGGGTCAGAGGCTACAGCTGTGCGGATATCGCCAAGCTATATCAAAAGAAACCAAACTACATCGGAGCCTGCATCTCACGGGCGGCGGAAAAGCTGCGCCGGGAGCGGATCGTGCGGGAGTTCTATACCGCCTGCACGGAACAGGATATCAAGAGCGCATAAGGAGGAGTTCGTATGGCAGAAAAAACACTTTATACGGCATTGGGGCATTTCCGCTGCCGAAACGATGGCGGGGGCCGGCGTTATCCGGTCATCCTCATGGATCACCGTGAGTTCGGAATGGATCCGCAGGAGATGACGCTTTGGACCGCGCTGTGCTGGCGGCTGACAGACCGGCAGCGTGCAGAGGACTTCTATGAACAGCTCTCCAACGGAATGGAGCTTTTCCCTCGACGCAGCTTTTCAGACTGCCTTGACCGGCTCGTAACACGGGGGCTTGTTGCCAAGGGCAGCGGCACGACGGATTTTGACGCGCTTTATGACCTTCTCGGCGAGCTTTATGTTGTTCCCATCTCAAGCAGCTTTCCCCTGAAGGTGGTGACCTTTCTGAAACTGCTGCGCAGCGGAACCGCTCCCGCACTAGCTGCGGCGCTCTTTCGGCGAGACCGGCGCACAGAGCCGGAACGGCACATTATGGCCCTCAGCCGCTGCGCGCCGCTTTCCACGGCGGAACTGGTTCAATGCGCGGAATGCGATATTTCGGCTGCCGTCGGCAGTCAGCAGACGCTTGCGCTGCTGTATGGAGATCAGGAGACGACCAGCGACAACATCGTATCGGAAATGCGGACTGCCGCAGCTTGTCAATCTGTGACAGCGGCGGTTGCCAATCTCTATCTTCGCAAGCAGGTCATCTTTGAGAGGGCCTGTGCATGAGCGGGTTTGAAAACTGGCCTGCTCCGATCCTGCGGCGGTGGCTCTTATCCGCCGCCGCAGGGCCGGTCATTTTCCTGATAGGGCTGGCAAGCCGTATCGCCCTGCACGACCCAACGCTTCTGACGCTCAGCTCCTTATTGGCATCCTGTATGGTCGTTCGATGTATTCTGCTGTTTCAAGCGATTCGCCAGGGGGACTATGAAACGGTGGAGGGCGTGTGTGTCGCTATCAGGCGAGCGCCCCTGGGCGGTCACCAGCGTATCCGGCTGATGGATGAATCCGGCACTGCACATGACCTCCTGCTGGCTCGGCATCAAAGATTTCTGATTG
>VOFC01003903.1_pt1 | contig 65209 bp, 90 predicted proteins | sample 5384161 | NCBI WGS metagenome assembly VOFC01 (sample SAMN12384722, study PRJNA508395) | human gut metagenome | isolation source: healthy gut B | host: Homo sapiens
CTCGTTATACTGTACGGTGCTGTACGCGTCCCTGATGACTCCGGTCATTTCGTGTGGTCTCCAGTGGCTGTATGCGTTGCCCTCGCTGTCGAAATAGCCGGCAAACGTCATCGCCGGAATAGTCTTCGTCAAATTCAGAGATAGGAGCCGAAGACGCGCTCGTCTGGATGCCTGCGTCGCGCAGAACGTACTGCGCGCGAGGAAGTTCGGAAGCGTGATGCCCGGCTTTCGCCGGTCCAGCGGGATAGTTCGCCCAGATGACAGAACGGCACCTTGAACTTATCCATGTACTGCTCCATGATCATGCCGTCCTCCAGGACGCCGTAGGTAATGTCGAAAATTCCCTGTTCGACCGACGGCTGATGAGTCGCCGAACATGACGATGATGGTCGGCTCCTCCTGCTGCTCGAAATACTCGACGAGCTGACCGGAACGGCCTCGTCAGTCTTGTTGGCAAGCGTCCAGATACTGCTCCGCCATTGGGATACGCCCGGCTCGTCGGTGACGGTCACCTCGGCGGGATAATCTCCGACCGTATACGCGCGTGGTTCTGGATGGTGACGTTGAACGGAAAAGCGGCGTGCCCTCCCCTAGCTTGTGCTCAAACTCCCAGATGACCTGTTTGAAGTCCGAGTCATCACCACGTAGCCGTGCTCGTCGGTCTGCGGAACGTCCATATCGTCGCCGCACTTGAACGAGTCGAAGCCGAGGCGCGGATATGCTATATTGCGCTGCCACGAGGTCTTTTTCGCCCGGATGGAACGCGCGGGCTCGTAGCCGTACCCCTTCAAAAGCAGGGTCGCAGCGAGTCGGACGCGCCGAGATACCGTTGATACGGGATGCTGCCGACGGCAGGAAGGCCATCGAGTCGCCCGTCAGGAACTCAAATTCGCTTGTGCTCGTACCTGGTGCCGAATACCGAGAGCGTATAAGGCGTGGCCGACGACCGCGTTATCCAGACTTTTGATGTCCATCGTGCTCTCGCTCGGGTTATGTTGCCGGAAATCCTCGAAATCTGCCCACGACTCGTTCATGATGGCGAGGATGTTCGGGTGCTGCGACGGAAGCCGCAGGCAGCGGATCGGGCGCTCCGCTCACGATAGCCAGAGGCAGTTTCCGGCGCCGTGTCTGACGGTTGCTCGACCTCCATGAACTCGGCATTGCGCAGAAACTCCGCAACCGCACCGCTCGAGCGGTACACGCTCGTCTGGTCCCAGACGTCGGTCTTGGAAACGCCAGAACGAGCCGAGCAGCTGCGGATGCAGCACCGGAATGAGGCAGATCGCACCGGCGAGGCGCATATCGTACGGCGGCGAGCCGCCGGGTGCAGCTGAAGCGGTCACTCACCGACTACTGATGGCGCAGGCTCCCACGCCTACGAGCAGGATGACGCCCGACCCATCTCAGTGCGCAAACTGATAGCTGTCCGCGACAGCTGCGGCGGTGCCAGAGAATCCCACGGCAGGATGGGCATGCCGCGGAAGTTCGAGACAAATAATTTGCCGTACCCACGCGCCTGCCAGCAGATGCAGCAGCACGCTTTGAACCGCGCGACATGGCCGAACAGGCCGCACGCGAGCCAGTAGACCGCCGAGACAGATCCAGTTCGCAAGCGCCGCACCGGGATTGATCTCCCACGGCATCGCGCCGAAGAACTCATCAGCCAGAATGCGGTGAGCGGCGAGAGATCAGCAGCACAAGAATCCCGCTCCCTGCGGCAGCGGCGGCTCGCCACGCCTTCCATGCCGTCCTCCCCTGCGCCGCAAAGGTTTTTCACCCGGCGTGCTAAGGATAAAATGAGTTTTTCGCCATTTCTCCCCCGATTTTTCACAGTATGTCAAGTCGTAAATTCTATCTTCCACAAGTGCGAAATTATACACGAAAATAAGAGAAATGTCAAGTTTAACATAAAAATGAACCTGTAAAAAGTGACAAACCGGAACGCGGCTTTCTCCCCGTTCGGACAGGACTTTCCGTACATTTTCCGACATTTCGTCAAAAAATGCGGCAAAAACAACGCTTCCGCGCCGGGATTTTTTCGCAGTTTGTACGAATTCAAATGATTTTTCGTCTAACTGACGATTTTTTCGCGCAGGATTTTTCCGCAAACGCAACAAATCCCCGTGATCTTACGATCACGAGGATTTTATGGGCGGAGACGAGAGATTTTGAACTCGCGCCGATTTCGACCTACTCCCTTAGCAGGGGGCCCCTTCACCAGCTTGGGGTACGTCTCCATGTCAAGTTATGCAGTTTTTCGTGGTTTTTCCTGCCCGTTTCAGCTAAATAAAAATTTGGCGGAACGGGTGGGATTCATTTTCTGCGGAAAAATCCATTTATGGTTGCAACTGTGCCGCCGGCATGCTGCCAAGACCCGCCTTTCGAATCCCAGACTCACCCACTGTTCCATAAATGGCGGAACGGGTGGGATTCGAACCCACGCGCCCTTTCGGACAAACGGTTTTCAAGACCGCCTCGTTATGACCGCTTCGATACCGTTCCGTGTCTTGCCCGATAAACAAGATTTATTATACAGCATCAGACGTCTTATGTCAACTCTTTTTTGCGAATATCTGAAAAGAAACTGCCCGGAGCTTCTGCTCCGGGCAAACGGTGTTTATCCGTTCAGCTTTTTCCCGCCATTCCTTTTCCCTGAAGCCGGGAAGCGCGAAGTCCTCCCCGATGAGCAGCGGACGCTTGACGAGCATGCCGTCGGTCGCGAGCAGCGCGTACTGCTCGTCCTCTCGCTCATTTCGGGCAGACGATCTTGAGACCAGCGCCTTGTACTGAAGGCCGCTCGTATTGAAAAACCGCTTGAGCGGCAGACCGCTGCGGCGGTGCCAGTCGCGCAGCTCCGTCTCTCGGTCGGATTGTCCGTTTTGATGTCGCGCTCCTCAAAGGAGATTCCCTGCTCTTCCAGCCATTTTCTGGCCTTTGCGCAGGTCGAGCATTTGGGGTAGCATACAAAAAGCATATGGTCTCCTCCCTCATTCCGCGTGATCTGCGTTTCTCGAGCAGTCAGCACGAAAAGCTGCGCGAGCACATAGATGCAGGCCGCCGCCGACAGGCCGCTACGCAGCAGCAGCATCTTGCCCGGCCACGCGACCGAGGTCACGCCCATCAGACGAGCGAGGCCGTAGCCGCCGAGGTCGGAGAACGACATGACTGCCGCAAGCGCACCGAACAATGCGAGCAGCATCGGCTGCGGACGGCCGTAGAGCAGACGCGCGATCTGATAGAACGCGAGCACGAGCATGACGTCCGCGAGCAGGCCGAACGCAAACAGCGGCAGGCGCGGGTCGGTGCAGGTCATGCGATAGTTGACGAGCAGGTGCAGCGCGCTCCAGAACAGCGGCAGCAGCACGCATTTTCGCCGCATCCGACGTCATGTAGGACGCGCCCTGCGCCTTGGTGAAGGCGATCATGCACACGCCGCTGCCGATTCCCGTGATCGAGTAGACGATCTCGAGCACATGCGACCCAGCGCCGCGCCTTCCTCCTGCGCGGTAAAGGTGAAGCAGAGATATCCTGCGCTGCCGGCGATGAGCAGCAGCCCGGCGATGACGGCTGTCATGCGGAACAGCGCGTGATCCGTGCCGAGCAGCTTTTCAAACGGCACGTTTTTCCTTCTCGCGCAGCGGCGCGGCAAAGTACGCCGTACAGCACGGCGCACGCACGAAGAACACAGCGCAGACCCACACCCACGGACTGCCTGCCGTCGGCAGACCGCTGTCAACGTCAAAACCGTTCAGCAGATGCAGCGCGCGCAGGCCGATGCCGGGAATTGCGAGCGCCGCCGCTGCCAGCGGCAGAAGTTTTCGTTTTATTCATTTGGTCGTTCCTCCAGTAAAAGCTCGTTTTCCTGCTGCCGCGTGCAGCAGGCGATACCGTGTTCAGTATAAAGCATTTCTCCGGCCGTCCGGCAAGCAAAGGACCGCACGCTGTGCGGTCCTTTGAGATAACATTTCGCGGAAGTCTTTAGAAACGGCTGTTCTTCGGCATATTTGCTGCTTCCTGAGCGGAAAATTCGGTGTTTGCCGGCGTTTGCTTCTTCATGCCGAGCGAGGCAGGATCGGCGTGACGAGCGTAGTGACGATAACGACCAGAACGATCGGCGGGAACATATGCGGATCGATCAGGCCAGCCTGCTCGCCCTTCTGCGCAACGATCAGCGCGACCTCGCCGCGCGATACCATGCCCAGACCGATGGAGAACGCATCATAGGCCTGGAAGCCCATCAGCTTTGCGCCGAGGCCGCAGCCGATGATCTTGGTCAGGATCGCGATAATGGTCAGCACGACCGCAAAGCCGAACATCTGGACGGTCAGGCCCTCCAGATTGGTCTTGATGCCGATGGACGCGAAGAACAGCGGAGAGAACAGCTTTATATAGCCGAGCACGTTGGTCTTGCTTTTGCGACATAGTCGCGCACATCAGCCAGCGAGCAGAGGACGATGCCGGCGAAATATGCGCCGGTGATGTCGGCAATGCCGAAAAAGCGCTCTGCAAACGTAGCTCATCAGCAGTGCGAACGCAACCGCATAAATCGCGATGCGGCGGTGCTTGTGCCATTTCTGCTCCATCTTGAGGAATGCCTTGTACATGATCAGGCCGACGACCGCAACGAATACGAAGAACGCTACAATGCGGGTCAGAACGAACAGCGGGCGTACCGAAGGATCGGTCAGCGCGCTCAGAATGGTCAGGACGATGATGCCCAGAATATCGTCGATAACGGCCCGCGCCCAGTATCGCTGTGCCGACCCGCTTTTTCAGCTTGCCCATCTCGCGCAGCGTCTCGACCGTGATCGAAACCGAGGTTGCGGTCAGAACGACGCCGATGAACGCCGCCTTGATCATGTTCATCTGATCGCTCGGGTTGTTGTCGAACGCAAGATAGCAGCCCATGCCGCCGAAGCGGTACGATGACGCCGATCATTGCAATGATGAACGAGGCGAAGCCGGTCTTTTCAGCTCCTCCAGATCGGTATCCATGCCCGCATTGAACATCAGAATGATAACGCCGAGCTCCAGCTGCCTTGACCAGGAAGTCAGTCTCGCCCACCCAGTTGAGCACACTCGGGCCGACCAGAACACCGGCGATCAGTGCGCCGACGACCTGCGGCATGTGAACTCGTTCGCTCGTCAGACCGAAAACTTTCGTCGACAGCAGGATGATCGCTATCGTCAGAAGATAATCGTAAGACATTATTTTTTCCACCTTTCTGCCTGAGAAGCGGCGGCGGTGAACCCCGTTTCTCTTATATTTATCGGCGCGGCTGTCACAGTTTCTCTCAGCTGGCCGGTCGTGCGCACGGTCTGCTGTTCCTCTCGGCCGTGCTTCAGGGATGGTACGCGGACGGCGGTCTCCGGTCGCTGTCGGTATCTCCCGATTACCTATATAATTATACATCTTTTTGCAAAAAACAGCACGTTAAAATACCTGAAATTCGTCCGTTGTTTTGTACGAAAAAAAAAAAACCAAACTCGCTCAAACTGTGCGTTTTTTTCGTCATTCACATTATTTTGCCGTTTTTCATCTAAACACGCCGTTAAGAGCGCAAAAAACACCTCTGCCGCATCAACAGAAAAACGCTTCTAAAAAATACCGCCTTCCCCAGCGCAATGAAAGCTGCCCCCGTCCGGGTCTCCGGACAGGGGCAGGAATCTGTCGATAACGTCAATTCTATACCGAAGCAGCTGCGGACTGCAATAGAAATCGCGCAGCGATTTCATCGAAACCGGGGGCGTGTACCTCGGTTTTGATACCTTAAGGGGAGAAAGTTTCCGCGCGGGAACTTTCCGGACGACTCGTGTTCTGCACAGTCAGAACACAGATTGTCGGAAAAACGATAGTTTTTCGACAGCCTCTACCGGCCGAACGACTTCAGCGCGCCGTACATTTCCGGACGGCGGTCGCGGAATACACCCACGAGTGGCGCATCTCGCGGATCGCGTCGAGGTCGAAGGTGTGCGTCAGCACGCCCTCGTTTTCGCGGTCGGCCTGCTCGACGAGTGCGCCGGTCTCGTCCGCGATGAACGACGAGCCGTAGAAGGTCAGCGAAGAGGACTGCTGCTGATTATCCCTCGCTCGGCTGAACGGTCTCGGTACCGATGCGGTTGGCCGCGATGAGCGGCATGATATTCGCAGCGGCATGACCCTGCATGCAGCGGCGCCAGTGCGGCATGGAGTCGCAGTCGAGGATGGGCTCCCGAGCCGATGGCAGTCGGATAGAACAGGATCTCCGCGCCCATCAGCGCCATGCAGCGCGCGCTCTCCGGGAACCACTGATCCCAGCAGATCCCCACGCCGATCTTCGCGTAGGCAGTGTCCCAGACGCGGAAGCCGGTGTCGCCCGGGGTGAAATAGAATTTTCCTGATAGAAATGGTCGTCCGGGATGTGCGTCTTGCGGTACTGACCGAGAATAGAGCCGTCCGCGTCGATCACCGCGACCGTGTTGAACGTGGTGTTGCCGACGCGCTCATAATAGCTGACCGGCAGGACCACGCGAAAATCATGCGCGATCTTTCGAAGCTCGCGCACCGCCGGATTTTCCTCGAGTGTTGTCGCTAAATGGTAGTTCTCGTAGCTTTTTTTCCTGACAGAAATACCAGTTTTCAAACAGTTCGGGCAGCAGAATGATCTGCGCCCCCTGAGATGCCGCTTCGCGGACCTTTTCCATCGCGTTTTCCAGACCGACGCAGGTCATCTGCACCGCTGCAACGGTTACTTTTACTCATGTTATCTGCTCTTACTTTTTTCGGGATCTGCTGCGTGATGCAGTGAATATTGCCGCCGCCGATGAAGGAATATCGCGCGACGGGATGGCGACGATCTCGCGCGTCGGGGAACAGCTTCCGAAGGATCTCCTGCGCCCGCTCGTCGGCCGGATCGCCGAACGCCGGCATCACGACCGCGTGGTTCGCGATGTAGAAGTTGACGTAGCTTGCGGCAAAGGCGCTCACCCGGCGTGCGCGTCGGCTCGCCCTCACACAGGTCAAGTCCTTCGCATTCCTCTGCGGTGATCGTGACCGGCTTCGGCAGCGGCAGTCTGTGCACCTTGATGCGGCGGCCCTTCGCGTCGAGCTCCGGTCTCGAGCACGGCAAGGCTCGCCGCCGACAGCGCATACTGCGGGGTCGTCCTCGTCGTCCGTCCACGCGAGCACGACCTCACCCGGCGCGTAAACGCGCAGACATTGTCCACGTGCTCGTTGGTCTCGTCGTTGTAAATGCCGCGCGGCAGCCAGATCACCTTGCTGACGCCGAGATAATCGCACAGCGCCCGCTCGATCTCCGCCTTCGTCAGGTCGGGGTTGCGGGCCGGCGCTCAGCAGGCACGCCTCGGTAACGAGCGCCGTCCCTCGCCGTCCGTATGGATGGAGCCGCCCTCGCAGATAAAATCGCGCTTGTCGTAAACGTCGTCCCCAAGCAGGTCGCAGAACTTGCGTGCCACGCGGTTATCGTTCTCCCACGAGGGATACAGGCCGTCCACGTTGCCGCCCCATGCGTTGAAGCCCCAGTCGTGCCGCGGCGCTCGCCGCGGCTGTTTGAAGTCGGCCCGACGTCGCGCGCCCATGCGTCATCCGTCGCATCACGACGAGCCGCACGCAGTCGAAGGAAGCTGTGCGCGGGCGTTGTCGTAGCACAGCACGGTCATGCTCTCGCTCGGAGATGGTCTCGATGACGCGCAGGAAGGCTTTGCGCGCCGCATAGGCGCCGTACTGCCAGCTGTCGCCGCGCTCGGCCAGATCATCAGACAGCCCTCATGCGGTGCGAACTCCGCCGGCATGTAAAATCCGTCCTGTGAAGGTGTGGTATGCAATATCTTCATGTTTTTATACTCCGATCCGCTCATGGGCAATGCCGCACAGCGGTGCTGCCTGTGATTTTTCGCTACCCCTTAAGATTACATCATTTCTCCCGTTCCTGCAACGCCTGTCTGCGCTTTTTCGGCTTTGGCGCAGGCAGTTCCTCATACATCGCGCCGATCAGCTCCGTCAGAAACCCCTGTCGTCCACGTTCCCGACGAGCAGCATCGGCCTTGCGCCCCTCATACGGCAGCTCACGCAGAGCCTCCGGCATGCGGCTGACCACCGCCGGGACCGGTTTGACGAGCAGCCGGTCGTCGTAAATGCCGCCGATCACCTTTCCGCGATAGTAAAGGATGTATTCGCCCATCATCGCGCGGTGCGTGATCTCCTCGAGGCCGGAAAGCTGTCCCAGAATGAACTCCAGATATTCCCTGCTCGATGCCATGCTTCTCTCCCCTTCCCTGCGTTCTGTCTTTATCTTATCATACTGCTCCTTCCTCCGCAAGACCGTCCGGAACAGCCGCCGATTTCGATTCCGATCGTTCTGCTCGGCTGTGTTGCAAAAAATCGTTTTCATGTTATACTGTTTAATAATATGAATGCGAACTGCCGCACGCACACGGCGGAAAATCTACAACAAAGGGGGCCGTGCACTTTGAAGATCCAGGAAAGCGCGGAAAACTATCTGGAAGCTATTCTTGTTCTCATGCAGAAGAACGGTCAGGTGCGCTCGATCGACGTAGCGCATTATACCGGCTTCTCCAAGCCCAGCATCAGCCGAGCAGTCGGCCTGCTGCGCGATAACGGTTATGTTTCCATCGACCAGAATGGTCTGCTCGGTTTGACCGAGGCGGGTCTCAAGATCGCAGAGACCATTTACGAGCGTCACACCGTACTGACGGCATTTCTGACCGCCCTCGGCGTCGATCCACGAGATCGCTGCGGAGGATGCCTGCCGCATCGAGCACGTTCTCAGTCCGGAGACCTTCGAAAAGCTCAAGGCGCACGCCAAGGAGTACATCGAAAACAAGCAGTAACACCGCAAACCCACGGCCGGCCGCAAGGCCGGTCCTTTATCTTTGAGACTGTCGAAAAACTTCGTTTTCCGACAATCTGTGTTCTGACTTTGCAGAACACGAGTCGTCGAAAGTTCCCATACGGAAACTTTCTCCCTCTAAGCATGAAAACCGAGGCGCATGTCCCCGGTTTTACGTTCTACGCAAACGCTTTTTTAATGCGCGCTGCCGCGCGATAACATCAACATCGTGAAAATAAACTTTATCGACATACCGAGGAGGCTCTTCATGCCGCAGACGACCGAAATTCTGCCGAACGGCTTATCGCTTTACAGGACGACCGGTTTTTTAAGCTCGGACAGGACAGCGTCCTGCTCTCCGCCTTCGCGAAGATACGCAGGCGCGCCAGGGTCCTCGACCTCGGCTGCGGCACCGGCGCGCTCGCGCTGCTCTGCTGGCGCGAGGGACCTCACCGTGACCGGTCTGGAGATACAGCCGGAAGCGCTCGACCTGTTCCGCCGCTCCATCGAGCGCAACCGGCTCGAAAACGTCACAGCGCTGCGGCGACCTGCGCCATATGCGCACGCTCCTGCCCCACGGCAGCATGGATTACGTCATCTGCAATCCGCCTTACTTCGGCCGGAACACCGGCGCGGCCGCCCCTTCGGCCGAAAAGCGCACCGCCCGGCAGGACATCTGCTGCACGGTCGAGGAGGTCGCGGTCGCGGCGTCCTTTGTCCTGCACACCGGCGGCAAGGCGGCCTTTGTGTTCCGTCCCGAACGGCTGTGGGTGCTGCTCGAGGCGCTCAGCCGCGTCCGTCTCGTCCCCAAGCGCCTGCGCTTCGTCCACCAGAACGCGCTCGCCGTTCCGAGCGCCGTGCTCGTCGAATGTCGCAAGGGCGGCAGCGCGGAGGGCCTCAGCGTAGAGCCGCCGCTGCTGGTCGAGAGCGAGGAATATCTGAAAATCTACGGTAAAACCGGCAGTTCGGACTGAAAAACACCTGTCCGCTGCAATCATTTTCATTTCTGACGATCCCGGAGGGATTCCACCATGTCTACACTCTACTTAGTCGCAACCCCGATCGGCAATCTGGGCGATCTTTCTCCCCGTGCACGCGAAATCCTCAGCACGGTCGACTTCATCGCCGCCGAGGACACGCGCGTTACGCAGAAGCTGCTGACCGCCTGTGAGCTTCCCCGCAAGCCGATGATCTCTATTATGAACACAACCGCCGCGCACGCGGTGAAGTCGTGCTCGAGCGGATGCTCGGCGGCGAGACCTGTGCGCTCGTGACCGACGCCGGCACGCCGGCCGTCTCCGACCCCGGCGAGGATCTGGTCGCGCTGTGCGCCGAGCACGATATTCCGGTCATCGGTCCCCGGCTGCTGCGCTGCGGTCTGCGCGCTCGCCGCAAGCGGCCTGCCGACCGGGCGCTGGTGCTTCGAGGGCTTTCTTTCCGTGAATAAAAGGCGCGGCGCGAGCATCTGGACGCACTCGAGGGTGAAAAAGCGCACCATGATCTTCTACGAAGCGCCGCACAAGCTGTGCGCGACACTGCGCGACCTCGCCCGCCTTCGGCGAGGAGGCGCCGTCTGTCGCTCTCGCGCGAGCTGACCAAGCTGCACGAGCAGACGCTCCGCATGACGCTCGGCGAGGCAATGCGCTACTTTGACGAAAATGCGCCGCGCGGCGAATTCGTCCTCATCGTGGAGGGGCGCCCGACGAGCCGGAGACCGAGCAGAGCGAGGAGGAGCGTCTTGCCGCCGCCGCGGAGGCTGTCCGCCGCCGCATCGAGCAGGGCCAGACCCAGAAGGACGCCGTAAAGGCGGTATCCGCCGAGGTGGGCGTGAAGAAAAACGCGCTGTACCGCTACGTGCTGGAAAACGAATAAGAAAAAACGGGCGCAGACAGGATGCTTGTGCCCGTTTTCTTTCTCAATGTCTGCACAGCGGACAAAATGTTCACACAACGAACAAATTGAAACCGTATAATAAATGCAACAAACGATAGCAAAGGCGGAATTTTTATGTCTACTATTCTCATTGCGGACGACGAGGCTCGTATCCGCCGACTCGTCAGCGATTTTCTCAAGCGCGACGGCCACACCATCATTGAGGCAGCCGACGGCAAAGCAGCGCTCGAGCTGATCGAAAACCGCCGCCCCCGCTCGACCTCGCCATTCTGGACGTCATGATGCCGGGCATGGACGGTTTTGAGGTGCTGCGCGAGGTGCGCGAGCAGGAAACCGGCGACAACCACCTGCCCGTCATGCTGCTGACCGCACGCGCCGAGGACGCCGATCAGGTGCGCGGTCTGGAGGGCGGCGCGGACGATTACGTCACCAAACCCTTCTCCCCCCATCGCTGCGCGCGTGCGCACCCTGCTCAGCGCGAGGGCCGCGCAGCCTCTCCCCTCGAGACCATCGGTCTCCTGTCGGTCAACGAGCTGCGGCGCGAGGTGCTCGTCGAGGGTCAGCCAGTCGAGCTCACCCCGAAGGAGTACGAGCTGCTCATCTATTTCAAGAACAACCGCTCGATCGCGCTTTCCCGCGAGAGCATCCTGAACGCCGTCTGGGGCTACGACTACTTCGGCGACCTGCGAACGGTCGATACCCATGTCAAAAAGCTGCGCGCCAAGCTCGGCGACTGCGGCTCGATGATCGAAACCGTGCGCGGCTACGGATACCGCTTTGAAGGATGAAACTGAAACCGCATTCCATTCGATTCAAGTTCTTCTCAGCCATCAGCCTCGTCGCACTCATGTTCATCGGCATCCTGCTGCTGCTCAATCTGTTCTTTTATCAGGATTACTTCATGATGACGCGAAAAAAGCAGCCTGTGCGACGCCTTTGACACGGTCTGCGGCAGCTATGACGGCGATATGGACGACATCGTGACCCTACTGGACAGCTACGAGAGCCGCTCGGCCATCCGTCTGGCGGTCGCGATGGACGACGGCACGGTGCTCACCTCCTCCTTCCTGCACGACCGCGGCGACCATGCCGCGTCGGACTTTGAGTTCGGCTTGAACGAGCAGCAGTTCCGCAGCATCGCGGTCCTCGCCTCGGTCATGCAGAACGAGGCCTGGTCCTCGCTCGCCGAGCATCAGTACCGCTTTTGCCAATATCAGCCTGCGCGACAACGACCAGTATCTCTGTCTCATTGGCTCGCTCGACAAGGACGAGGGCCGCTACCTGATCGCCTATATGCCGTTCGCGTTCATCGAGCAGAATTCCTCGCTCAACCTGGTGTTCCTGCTCATCGCCGGCGGCTGTGCGCTGCTCATCTGTCTCGGCATCGCGTTTTTCTTCTCGCGCGAGTTCACGCGCCCGCTCGTCTCCATGGCGGCGCTCGCCGACCGCATGAGCGAGCTCGACTTTTTCCACCCAGTACACCGGCAAGGGCAGGCGGCGGGAATCCGACGAGGTCGAACAGCTCGGCCAGTCGCTCAACCGTCTCAGCGCCTATCTCGAGCAGGCCATCGGCGAGCTCAAGGAGTCCAATGATCAGCTTGCGCAGGAGGTACGCGAAAAGGAGCGCATCGACAATATGCGCCGCGAATTCATCGTCAACGTCTCTCACGAGCTGAAAACACCGATCGCCCTCATTCAGGGCTACGCCGAGGGTCTGACGGCGGGTGTCGCGGACGACCCTGAGGACCGCAAGTTCTACTGCGACACCATCGCGGACGAGGCCGGTCATATGAACCGCCTTGTCATGCAGCTGCTCAGCCTGTCCAAGCTCGAGCTCGGCGCAGAACAGACATTCTATGAAGAGATCGACCTGCACGAAATGTGCCGCGACGCGGTGCAGAAGACCGCCGTGCTGTGCGAGAGCAAAAACCTCAGCGTGGACTGCGCGGACACGCATCACCGTGCGCACGGACAGCGGCCTGCTCGAGCAGGTGCTCATGAACTACCTGTCCAACGCCATCCGCTACACCGCCGAGGGCGGAAGCATCGTCATCTCCGCCGTCCGAAACGGCGGGCGCACGCGCCGACCGTTTTCAATGCAGGCGAGGGTCTGCCTGAGGATGAGCTGCCGAAGATCTGGGAGAAATTCTACCGCACCGACCGCGCGCTCGTACCCGCGAGGCCGGCGGCACCGGCATCGGTCTGTCGCTCGTCCGCGCCATCGCAGATACGCTGCACGGCGACTGCGGCGCAGAGAACGTCCCCGGCGGCATCGCGTTCTGTTTGACATACCGGACGCACCGCCGCAGACAGAATAAGCGCTTTATCGTAGCAAAAAACCGCCTTTCGGCGGTTTTTTGTTTATACAATAATTTTTACACTGCTGCCGCTGCCGTTTTTATCCTTGGTGATGACTATCTGGCGGTCGATCTTCTCGCGGAGCTCTCCCACGTGCGAGATGAGGCCGACCAGCCGTTTTCCTCGGCAAGGCTGCTGAGCGCATGGATGGCCTGCGCGAGCGACTCCTCATCGAGCGAGCCGAAGCCCTCGTCGACGAACATCGTATCCAGACGGATTCCGGCCGCCGCCGCGGACTGCACCTCATCCGAAAGGCCGAGCGCGAGCGACAGCGAGGCCTTGAACGACTCGCCGCCCGAGAGCGACTTCGACGCTGCGCTCCGGAGCCGTTGTAGTGGTCGATGACATCGAGCCCAGACCGGTCTTGACTGCCTGTTGTCCGATATGCTGCGGCGCTTGAGCTCGTACTGACCGCCCGACATGACGAGCAGACGTCCGTTTGCACGCTGAAGGATACGATCGAAGAAGGTCATCTGGATATAAGTTTCGAGCGTGATCTTGTCTTTTTTCCGGAAAGTGTCGTTCGCCGTCTGCGACAGCATGCTCAGCCAGCTATACTCCCGTTCCAGCCGTTCCAGCTCGTCCGACTTGCTCCGCACGCTCGCAAGTGCAGTCTTATTGGTGTTCGCCCGGCTGTGGGAGCGTGCGCTGCCGCTCGAGCAGGGAAAGCCGCTCGACTGCCAGTGCATTGCCCTGCTGCCGCTGTGCCTCCTCGTCGATCTCCTCGCCGCCCGCAAGCTGCGCCTCCAGCTGTTTTTGCGCCGGCTTCCAGCGCGATCTGCTCCTTGCGGCAGGTCTCGAACCGCTCCTCCGCCGCCTTCCGCGCCGCAGCCGCCGCGTCCATCTCCGCTGCCAGCGTCTGCCGCTGCTTTTCCGCCGCAGCTACCGACGGGAACGACAGCCCATCGCGCAGTCTTGCGTTCTGCTCTCCGAGTGCGCCTTCGCGGCTTTTCCGTCCGCGCCAGCTCCTCCCGTCCGGCATTCATCGTCTGCTCCCTGTCCGCGCAGTTCGCTTTTCGCGCTGCGGGATGAGCAGGGCGAGCGTTTTCCTGCGTGCAATGCCTGCATCGAGCGATGCCAGCTGCGCCTCCAGCGCCGCGAGCGCCTGCTCTGTCTCCGCCCGCTCGGCGGCGATGTGCGCGGCAGCGTTTTCCATGCGGCAGCCCGGCAGGGCCTCCGCAAGTTGACGGCTGAGCCGTTCTGCAAGCTGCTCCTGCTGACCGCGCAGACGGCTCAGCAGGTTTTCTGCCGCCGAAGCCGCAGAGCGCTGCTCCTCCTGCTCGGCGGCAAGCCGCTCCAGTGCCTTCTGCTGTGTCTCCATGCTGTGCCCCAGTGCTTCGCGTGCGGCAAGCTGCGCGTCCAGAGCGGAAAGCTGCCGTGCGGCATCGCCCCCTCCTGCCGCGCCTTCTCCTCGCATACGCCCAGCTGCTCCTCTGCATTTTCATAGGCCGGCTGCTCCGCAAACGGCTGCATCTGCGCGATTAGCTGCTGCTTTTTCTCCGTGAAGGCGGCGTTTTTCGCGCCTGCGTCCAGGCTTTTTTCGCATGCGCCTTCTGCTGTGCCGCATCGCGTGCCTGCTCCGCTTCGCGAAGCTGCTCCTCGGTCGGGGCGTGGCCGGGCGCGTGCGCCGGCGCCGGATGGTGCACCGAACCGCATACCGGGCACGGCACGCCCTCCGCAAGCTCGCGTGCGAGAATACCGGCCTGCGCGTCAAAGAAGGCGCGGCGGCTCTCGCCGTATGCTGCGTCCATCTGCTCCGCCGCGTTCTGCGCACGCAGATACGCCTGTTGCGAGGCAAGCACCGCCTGCTCCGCCGTCCGGCACTCGCGCAGCAGCGCGTTCAGTGTGCGCAGTTCAGCTTCACGCTCCTGCGTTTTGCCTGCTGTGCGCGCAGCTTTTTCGCGCTCTGCATCCAGTCCCGCGCCCTGCTCCCACGCTTCGCGGTCTGCCTTCAGCGTTTCGGTCTGCGCGGCAAGCTCCGAGGCAAGCGCTTCCCTGCCGCTGCTTTCGGACTGCAAGCTGTTTTCCGCGTCCGCGATCTCCTGTTCGCCGCGCCGCTGCGCCTCGACATCCTCCGCCAGCGCCTTGAGCGCGGTTTTGCGGGTCGAGCCTGCGGCTCCTTTCGCCAAGCAGACGCTCTCGGTCAGCCGCAGCACTCGCAAGGCTCTCATGCTCCTGCTTCCATGCTGCAAGCTCCGCGCTCTGCGCCTGATGCGTGCGCTCCTGCTGTACGAGTGCACGGCGTTTCGTCTCTATGTCAGAAGCAAGGCTGAGGCGTTCCTTTTCCGCGTTTTCAAGCTCAGCATAGCGCGGCAGCTCGTTTTCGATGTCGGCAAGCGCGCGCTGACGCGCTTCCTGCTGCGGCTGCTTCGCCTGCTCGGCGGCAAGCGCCGCTTTCGCCTGTTCGGCCTCCCGCGCTGCACCTCCTGCTGTTTCCGATTTTTCTCGAGTGCTTCGCGCATCTTTCTTCGCTCGTCCGCCTTGATAAGCCGCGCATTGACCGCACCGATCTTCTCCTCCAGCCCCTCCAACTGCCGTGCGCAGGCCGCATCCTCCGCTTCGTCGCGGTCAATGAGCGTTTCGAGCAGCTCCACGGTCTCCGCGAACGGAGTTTTCCCTTCTTCGCCTGCTGCGCCTTTTCGCGGAGCATATCACCCTCCGCGCAGACGATGCCGCCGATATACTGCTGTACGCTTGCGCGCGCCGCCTCACATTTTCGGTAAAGTGTGTTCGCGCTGTCCTTCAGACGGTTTTGCAGCACCTCATAGCAGTTCGTCTTGAAGATCTTGCGGAATATCTCCTGCCGGTCCTTTGTTTCCGCTGTCAGCAGCTTGAGAAATTCGCCCTGCGCGATCATGGCGATCTGCGAAAAACTGGCTGCGGTCGAGGCCGATGATCTGCGTCAGTTCTGCGTTGACCTCTTTCGGCTTGTCGAGCACGCGTCCGTCCGGCAGATGCAGCTCCGCCTCGGCTCTCTGCTTTGTCATTTTGCTGCCGCGTCTGGCAGGGCGCTCGTATTCCGGGTTTCGTCTGACGGTGTAGACCTTTCCGCCGCAGGAAAACGTCATTTCGACGAAGGTCGGCGTTTCGGGAGACGCATACTTGGAACGGAACATGGATGTATCGCGGTTCGTGCCGCTCGGCGCGTCGTACAGCGCATAGGTGATCGCGTCGAAGATCGTGGTCTTGCCTGCGCCCGTATCGCCGGTGATCAGGTACAGACCCTTCTCGCCCAGCTTTTCCAGATCGATCTCGGTGTGTCCGGCATACGGGCCGAATGCGGACAGTGTAAGTTTCAGCGGTCTCATCTTTCTTCCTCCCAGATGCTCGCGATCAGCTTGTCTGCGAACGCCTGCTGCTCCTCGCTCATCGGCGTTCCGTTCTGGCTCTCATAGAATTCACCGAACAGGGTGAGCGGCGGCTTCTGCTCTGCCCTGTCCGCGCCCTCGATGACGCCGCCCGCACGGGTGCGCGCATTGTCGTAGTCAAGCCGCATCAGATTCGGGTAGACCACGCGCAGATTGCTGACGGCGTTTCGGAATATCCTCTTCATCGGTCAGCGTGATGCGCAGATAATCGTTCCGGAACGGCTTTCCCTCGTAATTCTCGCGCAGCATGAGCGTGTTATACGTGCCGCGCAGCTCGGCCATATCGCGCCGCGGCACCAGCGGCCCTGTGCGGATGCCGACGCTGCCCCTTTCTCTCCCATCTCCACCACGGTGACGGACTTTTTGTGGCCGACCTCGGAGAAGGAATATTTGAGCGGCGTGCCGCAGTAGCGCACGGTTTCGCGGCCGATTTTCTGCGGCCCGTGGATGTGGCCGAGGGCGACGTAATCGAAATCGTCAAACACGGAAACGTCCACGTTGTCCCGTACCGCCGACCGAAAGCTCCTCGGAGTCGCAGGGCACCGCGCCCGCGACGAACTGGTGCGCGACCAGCACATTGCGGCGCGCCGTGTCCACGTTCGCCGCGCGGAGCACCGCCGCCATCGCGTCCGTATAGCTTTCGATGTCCTCATCCGGGAAGAAACGCCGCACCTGCACCGGCTTGAGGAACGGCAGCAGATAAATATCCACCGGGCCGTGCTCGTCCGACAGCGTCAGCGGCGTCAGAGAGCCGTCGTAGACCGGCGCGATATGGATGCCGGCCGCGTCCATCAGCCGTCCGCCGAACGACAGGCGCTCTGCCGAGTCATGGTTTCCGCTGATGAGGCAGGGTCTGCACGCGGCGCGAGGCAAGCTGCACCAGAAAATCATCGAGCAGTGTCACCGCTTCCGCCGACGGGACGGATTTATCGTAAACGTCGCCTGCGATGAGCACCGCATCCGGCGCCTCGCTGTCGATAATACGCAGGATTTCGCCTACAAAATATACTGCTGATCCTCCAGCATCGAGCATTCGTTGACTCGCTTGCCGAGATGCAGATCGGAAAGATGAATGAGCTTCATTTTCAGTTTCTTCCTTTCAAAGCCATACGGGCAGCGCCGCGCGGTGGAGACTGCGGTGCTGCCCATTGTTTTCTTATCCCATCAGCATCGTCCAGAGCAGACTGAACGGCATGACGAGAAGGAGCGCCGGCATCAGATCGACGAGCGGCACGGATTTGATTTTAGAGACGCGAAAGCCCGCCGCCATGGTCAGCACGCCGCCGCAGGCGGAAAGATCCGCGAACATGGTCGGCGTCAGCACGCCGGCCAGCAGCCGTCCTGCGCCAAAGACGCACAGCAGGATGACGCACTGGGGCAGCGGGATGGCACAGACGGATCTTCCGCGCGTCGAGGCAAAGATGAGCGCCGTGAAGCCGTCGAGGACTGCCTTGGAGAACAGCAGCGACGGGTCGCCTGCGATCCCCTCCGTCAGGGTGCTGTACCAGCCAAAGCCCGAGCAGCAGAACAGCGCGACCGCCGTGATGTAGAACTCCATGTCGATGCCGTCTCCGCCGAGGTGCATCGCCTTCACCAGCTTATGAAAAAACCGGCTCGTCCACTGTTCAAGATGCAGCAGATGACCGATGGTGAAGCCGACGAGCAGCGCCAGCACCACCGGCGTCATCGCTGAGGCCTTGATGATGGAATTGATGCCGATGGCGATCGAGCACAGGCCGAACATGGTCGGCAGATGCTCCTTGAGGCTTGCGGGCAGAATGTGCCCAAGCGCTGAGCCGATCACGCCCCCGCCAGCACCGATGCGCAGTTGGTCAATACTCCGATTGGCATTTGTGATAGTCCTTCTTTCTGATCGTGATTTATTTCCAGTATAATTATATTCTTTTTCAATTTTCGTTGCAAGACGCAAAAAAGGCATTCCGCCATGCCGAGAGCAGCGGAATGCCTGAGATCGTTCAGCTTTTCAGAAATTCGAGCACGGTTTCCACGACCAGCTTCTCAAACTCCGGTGTGTATCGTTTGTTTGGTACTCCTTTTGGCATAGCAAAACACCCCACTTGTTAGATAGTATATCATACTGTCTAACAAATGGGGTGCAGTTCAATTATATGGTGCAGGGATTTTTTTCCTTTCTGCTGCTCTCAGCGCGCGAGCATGAAGTACGCGAGCACGGCAATGCCGAGAATGATACGGTACCAGCCGAACACCTTGAAGTCGTGCTTCTTGACGAACGCCATCAGCATCCGGATAATGAGCATGGACGAGACAAATGCCGTTACCATGCCGATCGCGAGGATGATCATCTCGGTCTGCGTGAATACCAGGCCGAACTTGACCAGCTTGAGCAGGCTCGCGCCGAACATGACCGGAATGGCGAGGAAGAACGTGAATTCCGCCGCCACCGTGCGCGACACGCCGAGCAGCAGCGCGCCGACGATCGTCGCGCCCGAACGGGAGGTACCCGGAAATATTGCGGCGATCAGCTGAAACATTCCGATCATGAGAACGGTCGGATAGGTCAGCTCGTTCAGCGAATTGATCTTCGCCGGCTTGTCTTTATGCGCGGTCTCGACGGCGATGAACGCAACGCCGAACACGATCAGCGCGACAGCGACCGACTGATAGTTGTAAAACAGTTCCTCAAACAGATCGTTCCACTTGAGGCCGACGACCGCCGCCGGAATGCAGGCGACAACGATCTTGCACCACAGACGGATAATATCGCGGTCGATCGTGATGGACGCGCCGCCGTGACGGCCGTGATTGCGCTTGAGCGGCCAGATCTGGTTCCAGAACAGGACGACCACCGCAAGGATCGCGCCGAGCTGAATCACGACCTCAAACATTTTATAGAATGCGTCCGAAACGTCCAGCTTGACAAATTCGTTGAGCAGTATCATGTGGCCCGTGCTGCTGATCGGCAGCCATTCCGTGATGCCCTCCACGATACCGAACAGGAATGCCTTGAGCCATTCCATATATTGTACCATTATAGCTCTCCCTCCTGCGCCGGGCGGCTTGAATACCGTTTCCCGCGCTCTCATGTACTTTTCCTTTTATAACAGTAACAGCATACCATATTTCGCGCCGCCGCGCAAGCGCGTCTGTCTTTCCGCTCCGCCCTCCCGTACACAGCACCCGTTTTTTTTTGCGTGACGCACACGTTTTCGCAGCATATTTTCCAAATATTTTATTGTGTTTAACCATGTTTTATGATAGAATGACAGTATAGAGTTGTAAAGACCTGTTGCAAAGACATGCAGACACATCTCTGTGCCCTGCAATATCTTGAGAAAGGAGTTGCGCACAGGAGTGTGCGCAGGAAAGAAAAAATGGAAAAGAATATGACGTACTGGTGGTCGGTCCGGTTTCTCTGGACCACAACATCGATTATTTGGGCAACGAACGCAGCGAGGTAGGCGGCGCGGTCGTCGCGTCCGGCTGGGCGGCCGCAGGCAGCGGCGCAAAGGCTGCCATCTTCTGCAAGCTGAATCCCGAGGAGGCCGACGTAAACGAGCGCTTCGAGGGCATCAAGGCCGACCTGTACTGGAAGCCGTCCGCACATACCTGCTCCATCCGCAACCAGTACTTCACCGCCGACAAGGAAAAGCGGGCCTGCACCTCGCTCGGCAAGTGCGACCCGTTCCGCTTCGACGAAATGGCCGACATCAAGACCAGGATGTATCACTTCGCCGGTCTGGTATACGGCGACTTCGACGGGGAGCTCATCCGCGAGAGCGCCAAACATGGCAAGGTCGCCGTTGACGTTCAGTGCCTGCTGCGCCACGTGGAGGCGGACAAGACCATGGCCTTCCACGACTGGGCGGAGAAGAAGCAATATCTGCCCGTCATCGACTATCTCAAGACCGACGCCGCCGAGGCTGAAATCCTGACCGGCACAAACGACCGCGTCAAGGCGGCGCATATGCTGCACGAGTGGGGCGCGAAGGAGGTCATGATCTCCCACAACACCGAGCTGCTCGTGTACGACGGCGAGAAGATCTACACCTGCCCGATCAAGGCGCGCAATCTGTCCGGCCGCACCGGCCGCGGCGACACCGCCTTCGCAGGCTACATCAACGAGCGTCAGCACGCTTCCGTTGAGGAGGCTCTGCTCTGGGCGACCGCTCTGGTCTCCCTCAAAATGGAGACCCCGGGTCCCTTCCGCGGCTGCCGCGAAGATGTTGCAGCTTACATCAACGAGTTCTATAAGTAATCCGCAAGGTAAATATGCACAGGAAACGCCCCTTCTGCATCAGCAGAAGGGGCGTTTTTCGGAACAGCGTCAAAACAGAGTTTGGGGCAGCAAAAAGGACGAGCCTTTCGGCTCGTCCTTTCACTATGCCTTTATTCGGTTTTTATGCCTTGCCAAGCTCCTTAACGCGAGCCTGTGCTGCAGCCAGACGCGCGATCGGAACGCGGAACGGCGAGCAGGAAACGTAGTTCAGGCCGACATTGTGGCAGAACTCGACGGACGAAAGGTCGCCGCCGTGCTCGCCGCAGATACCAAGCTTGATGTCCGGGCGGACGCGCTTGCCGTTCTCAACGGCCAGCTTGACCAGTCTGCCTACGCCCGGTTTGATCGAGGCGTGCAAACGGATCAGACTCGAGGATCTTCTTCTCGAAGTAGGTCTCGAGGATGCGGCCCACATCGTCCCGGGAGAAGCCAAAGGTCATCTGAGTCAGATCATTGGTACCAAAGGAGAAGAACTCAGCCTCTTCTGCGATCTCGTCCGAGGTGACTGCTGCACGCGGGGTCTCGATCATGGTACCTACCATATACTTCATCTTCAGGCCGGAGGCTTCGATCAGCTCGTCAGCCTTAGCCTTGATTACCTTCTTTAACAAAGCGCAGCTCGTTGATCTCGAAACCAACGGAACCATGATCTCCGGAGTGATGCGCAGGTCGTCTTCCTTCCAGACGTTGATGGCAGCGGAGATAATTGCCTCGGTCTGCATCTCAGCGATTTCCGGATAGAGAACGTCCAGACGGCAGCCGCGGGTGCCGAGCATCGGGTTGAACTCGTGCAGGCTCTCGACCTTGGACTTCAGCTTCTCGAACGGAACGCCCATCTCGCCGGCCAGCTCCTGAATCTCGTCGTCCTCGTGCGGGAGGAACTCGTGCAGCGGCGGATCGAGCAGGCGGATGGTTACCGGCAGACCGCCCATTGCGCGGTAGATTGCCTCGAAGTCGCCGCGCTGCATCGGCAGGATCTTCGCCAGAGCGGCCTTGCGCTGCTCGAGCGTGTCAGCGATGATCATCTCACGAACCGCCTTGATGCGGGCCGGCTCGAAGAACATATGCTCGGTACGGCAGAGGCCGATGCCTTCTGCGCCGAACTTGCGGGCCTGCGTTGCATCACGCGGGGTATCGCCGTTGGTGCGAACGTGCAGGGTGCGAATCTCGTCAGCCCAGCCCATGAAGCGGCCGAAATCGCCAGTGAGCTCAGCCTCCTGCGTTGCGATCGCGCCGAGGTATACGTTGCCGGTGGAGCCGTCGAGCGAAATAACGTCGCCCTCGTGACTACCGTGCCGTCGGCGAAGGTCAGGGTCTTATCCTCTTCGGAAACCTTGATGCCGTTTACGCCTGCTACACAGCAGGTGCCCATGCCGCGTGCAACTACGGCTGCGTGAGAGGTCATGCCGCCGCGGGCGGTCATGATGCCCTCGGATACGGCCATGCCGTCGATATCCTCCGGGGAGAGGTCTCCTGACGGACGAGAACAGCCTTGATTCCGGTCTTGTGGGCCTTGGCTGCATCATCAGCAGTGAAGTAAACCGCGCCGCAGGCTGCACCGGGAGATGCCGGCAGGCCGGTGGTGATCGGCGTAGCGGCCTTTCAGAGCTGCCGGATTGAAGGTCGGATGCAGCAGTGCGTCGAGCTGCTTCGGCTCTACCTTCATAACAGCCTGCTCCTTGGTGCAGACGCCCTCGTCTGCGAGGTCAACTGCGACCTTGAGCGCTGCCTGAGCGGTACGCTTGCCGTTACGGGTCTGGAGCATATAGAGCTTGCCGTTCTCGATGGTGAACTCCATATCCTGCATATCGCCGTAGTGCTTCTCGAGGCGGCTGGAAATGTCAACGAACTGATTGTAAACCTCCGGCATGGTGTCTGCCAGCGCGGAGATCGGCTGCGGCGTGCGGATGCCTGCTACGACGTCCTCGCCCTGTGCGTACATCAGGAATTCGCCCATCAGTTTCTTTTCGCCGGTAGCGGGATCGCGGGTAAATGCAACGCCGGTGCCCGAAGTCTCGCCCATGTTGCCGAATACCATCGACTGAACGTTGACTGCGGTGCCCCAGGAGTGCGGAATGTCATTCATGCGGCGGTAAGTGTTCGCGCGCGGATTGTCCCAGGAACGGAATACTGCGCGGACAGCTTCCATCAGCTGCTTCTTTGGGGTCCTGCGGGAAGTCCTCGCCGAGGGACTTCTTATAGTGGTCCTTGAACAGAACGATGAGCTCGGACATATCGTCTGCGTCCAGCTCGTTGTCCATCTTGACGCCCTTCTTGTCCTTGACCTGGTCGATGAACTGCTCAAAGGTGGACTTAGGCAGTTCCATAACAACGTCGGAGAACATCTGGATGAAGCGGCGGTAGGAATCGCGTGCGAAACGCGGATTGTTCGTCATGCTTGGCAACAGCCTCGCAGATCTCGTCGTTCATGCCGAGGTTCAGGATGGTGTCCATCATGCCGGGCATGGAAGCGCGCGCACCGGAACGAACCGACACGACCAGCGGCTTCTCGTGGTCGCCGAGGGTCTTGCCGGTGACCTTTTCGAGCTTGTCGAGGTATTCGAGGATCTGTTCCTGGATATCCGGGTAGATGGTCTTGCCATCCTCATAATACCGGGTGCAGGCTTCGGTCGTGATGGTAAAGCCCTGCGGAACGGGCATGCCGAGACCGGTCATCTCTGCCAGGTTCGCGCCCTTGCCGCCGAGCAGCTCACGCATTTTGCCATTGCCTTCCGGGAACATGTAAACATATTTCTTCATTGTGGATCTTTCCTCCATTCGGTTGATGCGCTCTTTTTACTCACACTTCAATCACACAACCGTATTATAGCACGCCTTTCCGCAAATTCGCTATTGTGGTATTACACCGAATTGCCAAATCGTTCTTGTGCATTATGCACAACCGCCCTGTTTTTATTCGTTTTTCCTTGATTTCATTTTTTCATTTTGTATTATTTCTTTTTCTTTCTTTTTACTTTTTCTTCTCATAAAACGGCATTTTCCCTGTTATCCAGATGTTTTTTTTGTGCAAATAATCACAGAGATTTTTTACATTCATTTTTGCGGTTCAGCTGCACAAATTCTTGCAATCCTTTGCGGATTTTCTCGTCTATTCTGCAAAATTTTTTCATGAAATCTGCTTGAAATTTCAAAATCAGGTCATCTGATACTATCGTAATTATTAAATAATACGTAAATCACCATGTCAGTTGTCTGCTGTTTTCTGCCGTTTCGAACTATTTCCCCTGATTTCCTCTTATTCTCTATTCATAGCTGTAAATCCTGCACAACGCAAACGTTTGCAATTTCATATACAATCGGACAGAAAAAAGCCGCCTCGCAGGAGGCGGCTGGAGACTGTCGGAAAACGTCGGTTCTGCCGGCAGCCAGTCCTTTCCGGTTTTATCCGAGCACACCGAGGTGCTCGAGCAGGATCTTAGTGCCCATAAGGATGAGCACAGCGCCGCCGAACAGCTCCGCGCGGGATTTGTATTTAAGCCCGAACACATGGCCGATCCGAATGCCGATGCACGACAGAATAAAGGTTGTCGCGCCGATAAAGCAGACCGCCGGGAGAATGCTGACCTGGAGAAATGCGAAGGTGACGCCGACGGCGAAAGTGCGTCGATGCTGGTCGCCACGGCAAGCGGAAGCATCGCGCCGAACGAGAACGAGTCGCTGAGGTGCTCCTCATCCTGCTCGCGCGACTCGCGGATCATATTCGCGCCGATCAGGCCGAGCAGCACAAAGGCGATCCAGTGGTCGATGCTTGTGATAAACGACTGAAAGCGCACGCCGAGTGCGAAGCCGATGAGCGGCATGAGCATCTGAAAACCGCCGAAATAAACGCCGACCGTGAGCGCGTGCTTCGGCTTCAGCTCCCGCACGCTCAGCCCCTTGCAGATTGAAACGGCGAAGGCATCCATTGAAAGCCCCACTGCAATGACAAACAACTCCAGTAATCCCATTTTTCTTGTCCTCCTTGTCGTATGAGCGGCAGCGGAGCATAAAAAAAGAGACCCATCTGCCGAAAAAACAGATAAGTCTCGTCATTTCATGCAAAACCAGAGAAGCGTCCTTCTCAGTATGTTGGCTCTGCCGCGTGCATCGGAACGAATGCACGCCGACTACTCCCTTATTGCATCTGATTATAGCATATTCGGGGAGAAGTGTCAATATGCAAAGGCGAAAACGTTTGCGGAGGCGTTTTCTGCGGTAAGATGTTGCTAACTCAGTCGATATTCTGCGCGCAGATGATCGAGATGCTAGTGGAGAGCTGATCCCTGCCGGGCTGTGTGCCGAGCTGAAGCAGATCGCACAGCAGTATGAGCGGCTGGCTGCCCTGACGGAACATATCCTGTGTGATGGTCAGGTCGAGCGTGCCCTCGCGCAGCATCTGGGCGCGGCCGGGGAGACATATCGTGTGCGATGACGCGGACGCGGCCGGTGCAGCCTGCGGCGCGAACCGCATCGATGCAGGCCGTGACCGAACGGTTCGCCATGTAGATGGCGTCGGGCGGCGTCGGGCCTTTCAGTGCCGCCATGACCTTGTTATAGGTGACGCGGTAGTCGTTGTAGGTCTCTCCGATGTCGATCTGTGCGGCGGAAAAGCCTTTTTCGCGCATGTGCGAGCAGAAGCCGTCCAGACGGGTGCGGTGGCCGTGGTATTCGAGGTTGCCGGCGAGGGCAAGCACGTGCGCATCCGGCGCGATGCACTTGGTCAGCAGCTCGGCGGCGATGCGGCCGCTCTTCGCGTAATCCTGACCGACAAAGCACAGACGGCGGCTGTTCGGCAGGTCGGAGTTGAATGTGATGCAGGGAATGCCGTTGTCGGCAAGCTCCCCCACCTTCGCTTCTATGGTAATGTCGTTGAGGGCGCAGAGCGCGATGCCCTGTGCGCCCCAGTCGACCAGCTCGTCGAGAAATTTAATGACCTCGCCGGGAATATCGGTTTCACAGGTGCACACACGGATTTCCGCGTGGCGGCCGGACAGCTTGGTGCGGGCGCTCTCGATGCCGCGCGTGACCTCCTCGCGGAAAGGACCGGCCCAGTTGGGCAAAAAGCACACCCAGCTTCACGGGCGAGTAATTCTGCGGCCGGTCTGCGGTCTGACGTGCGCCTCGCGCGGCGACAGATAGCCGGTCTCACGGATCGCGTCGAGCACACGCTCGCGCACATCCCGCGCGTACATAAGAACGGTTATTCAGCACGCGGTCAACCGTGCCGCGCGAAACACCGGCGCGTTCCGCAACTGTCTGTATCGTGGGTCGTTTGTTCATATTGATCAACATCCTTCAAGATGAGAGGTTTTCTGTAATCATTATAGCATAAATGTGTGCGATGTAAAGAAAAGTATCACGCGCACAGAAAATATGTGCAATTACACATGCAAAATTCATTACTCTCATGCGTCTGTTTTCTGGATAAATGTGCGAATAACGCTGCAAATCCAACCAAAAATCAAAAACACAAAAAAAAACACAGACGCACAGATTTGTTGTGTGTCAACAAATACAGGGGCATGAGTTTGGCACATCAGACAAAAAATCCAGGGTTTCATTCATAATTTGTTCAATTATTATGATATACCGCTGTGTATAGCAATATAAACCGATTTAAAAGTTCAAAACATCAATCTGTGTCTTTTTCAAAAATGATGTTGACAGCCGGCAAGGGTCACGCTATAATAAGCACATAAAGAGCACGGACGCACAGAAAAGCACACAGATGCCCGTGCAGCACACAGAGTGCATGAGAAAAGGAGAGAGAACTATGAAAAAGAGACTTCTGGCAGCGCTGATGACAGCAACGATGGCAATGAGCCTCGCAGCCTGCGGCGGCGGAGACACCGCTCCTGCGGGCGGTTCGGATACCGCATCGCAGGACGGCCCCTACAAGATCCGCATGACCCTCAAGACCAACGCCGCTGAGTTCTGGAACATCATCCAGGCCGGTGCGGAAGCCTATGAGAAGGAGCATCCGGACGAGGTCAAGTCTCTCCATCTACGGTCCTCCGGGAGAGACCTACTACGAGGAGCAGCTCAACTCCATCCAGACCGATCTGGTCGCGGATTATGACGGCTATCTGATCGCTCCGCTCCAGTCCGAAGCAGTCGCTACCGCGATCGCGAGCACCGACAAGCCGGTCGTAGCATATGACACCAACATCGACTCCGACAAGTGCCTCGCCTTCGTCGGCACCGGCAACAAGGAAGCCGCCAAGCAAGGCGCGAAGGCCGCTGTTGAGGCGGCAAAGGCCAACGGCTGGGACGAGATCAAGTGCATCGAGATCGCAGGCGTTCAGGGCGACTCCACCAACACCGCCCGCATGGACGGCTACCGTGAAGGCATCACCGAGGCCGGCGGCGAGTTCCTCGACAACGAAGTTCAGTACGCAAATGCAACCGCCGACCTCGCAGTAACCGCGATGGAAGGCATCATGAGCAAGTATCCGGACGGCGTGGCGATCATCTGCTCGAACAACGACGATATGGCGCTCGCAGCAGCACGCACCGCCAAGGAGAACCCGGCTTACGCAAAGACCATCTTCCTCGGCTTTGACGGTCAGAAGTCCGCGTGCGAAGCCGTCGCGGCAGGCGAGCTGACCATGACCGCAGCGCAGAACAACTTCGACATCGGCTACAAGGCTGTCGAGACCATGGTCAAGATCCTCAATGGCGAGCAGTACGACAAGGTCGTCGATACCGGCACTGAGATCATCACCAAGGACACCGCAGAAGCCCGTCTGGCAAAGTTCGACGAGTGGATGAAATAATTCCCTTGAAATGCACGCATTTTCAAGGAGATGGAAACACCGCGGCTTTGCCGCGGATGATTCCGGCGAAAATCAGCGCGTCGCACAGCGGCACACCGATTTTCTTACTTGTAAAAAACGCAGATACATGCTCCGCGTTTTTGTGAAGGCAACGCCTTCACGATTGAATCCCCGCCTGCGGCGGAAACTATGTATGGAAACGCGCTCCAACGCTTCATACAAACCTCTTTTTATTCCAAATGTTCATTTAAGGAGGAAAAACCATGAAAGTAGGCATTATCGGTGCCGGACGCATCGGCAAGGTACACGCAAAGAACATTTCGATGTTCGTGCCGGAGATGGAGATCAAGACCATCGCCGACCCGTTCATGAATGAGCAGACCGAGGCTTTTGCCAGGTCCTGCGGCATTCCGAACACCACCAAGGACGCAAACGACATCCTGAACGATCCCGAGATCGAAGCAGTTCTGATTTGCTCTTCGACCGACACGCACTCAAGTACATCATCGAGGCGGCGCACGCAGGCAAGCATATCTTCTGCGAAAAGCCGATCGACTATGATCTGTCCAAGGTGCACGTTGCCATCAACGCAGCGAAGGAAGCAGGCGTCAAGCTCCAGATCGGCTTCTGCCGCCGCTTCGACCACAACCACCGCGCCGTTTACGACATGGTCCGCGGCGGCAAGGTCGGCAAGGTCAATATCATCAAGATCTCCTCCCGCGACCCGGAGCCGCCCCGGTATCCTATGTCAAGGTTTCCGGCGGTATCTTCTACGATATGATGATCCACGACTTCGATATGGCGCGCTTCCTCGCGGGCAGCGAGGTCACTGAGGTCAATGCGATCGGTTCCGTTCTGGTCGATCCGGGCATCGGTGAGGCCGGCGACGTAGACACCGCTCTCGTCACCTCAAGTTCGAAAAACGGCGCCATCGGCGTGATCGACAACAGCCGCAAGGCAGTTTACGGTTACGATCAGCGCGTCGAGGTATTCGGCTCCGAGGGCTGTGCCGAGGACCAGAACGACACCCCGAACACCGCTGTTCTGTCCACTGCGGACGGCGCGGTTCACGGCGTAGCCTACAAGGTCATGTGGGACCGCTACACCGGCGCGTTCGTTGCCGAGATGCAGGCATTCGCGGATGCCGTTGTCAATGACAAGGAAACCCCGGTTACCGGCGAGGACGGCCTGTATCCGGTGCTGATGGCTGCGGCTGCAACCAAGTCCCTGCATGAGGGCCGTCCGGTCAAGATCTCCGAAATTGAGTGACAAAATCTGTGCATCCTGCCGTATTGCCTGCGCACCGCGGCAGGGGTGTAAGCTGATAAAGGAATCCCAAGCATTTCTATTTTCCGTCTGGAGGTAAATTATTATGGCACTGAGAAAATGCGCGTGCATCGACACGCTTTATACCGAGCTGGACTGGCTTTCGACCGCTTTCAGGCGGCAAAAACGATGGCTTTGAGGCCGTAGAGTTCTGGGACTGGCGCATCCGCGATCTGGATGCGACCCGTGAGGCTGCCGAGAAGGCAGGCATCGCGATCTCCGGCTTCAACGGCGATGCAGACTACTCGCTCGTCGACCCGACCCACAAGCAGAAGTATCTGGACTACCTCAAGCAGTCCATCGCGGCTGCGAAAAAGGTCGGCGCCGCCAGCGTCACCATCCATTCCAACGCACTGGGCGACGGCGGCATTGTTGTCAATCACTACGATAACCTGTCCCACACGGTCAAGCTGTGCTCGATGTATGACACCCTGCTCGCCTGTGCAGAGCTTGCAGAGAAGGAGGAGATCAACCTCAATCTCGAGGCGCTGAACATCACCACCGACCACGTCGGCAACTTCCTCGCAACCACCCAGATGGGCGCCGAGATCGTTCGCCTGATCGGCTGCCCGCGTCTCAAGCTGCTGTATGATGTATATCATATGCAGATCAACGAGGGCTGCATCTGCGACACGATCTCGAATTACGGCGATACCTTCGGCCATATCCATGTGGCTGACGCACCGGGCCGCCACGAGCCGGGCACGGGCGAGATCAACTACACGAAGGTGCTCGCACATCTGGAGAAGTGCGGCTATACCGGCCGCGTCGGCTACGAGCTGTTCCCGGAGACCGACACCGCGACTGCCGTCAAGGCGATCATGGAGCATTCGCCGAAGGCGTAACTAAGGCTTCCCTCTTCGCTGACGCTTTCCTTTTACACAAAAAACCGAGGCACTGCCCACTGTCAGCCTGAGCCGCTGACAGTGGGCGTGTACCTCGGTTTTTCGTCGTCCTGTGCAGCTGCATGCTGACGCTGCGCGGAGATGACGCTCTTTTTATTTCTTATCGATCTTCGGCGTGCGGCCGTAGATTTCGCGCACCTGATCCAGACTGTTCTCAATGCTCCGGCGCACTGCATCCATATCCTCTTCCGGGATATTCCGCTCAAGGAACATCAGCTCGACGGCATGCGTAAAGCGCACCATCGCATGAGCGGTGTCGAGGAACTTCGGGAAGTTGTGCGACTTCATCGCGTTGCGGAATTTGTGATATCGCGGCGCACGAACTCGATGACCTCCTCCGCGCTCGCGAAATCGCCGTGCGAAATCGGATACGGCACGATGCGCTGGATGTAATACTTGTCGTGCTTGGTCACATCGAACACGTAGGTCACGGTAAGCTCGTCGGACAGCTTGAACTCCACCTTGTACATGATGCCGTTGCGCGTTTCGACTATGCGCGTCGCGCCCAGCTGGCGCAGCGCAACGTTGATCAGCTCACCGGAAAAAGTGGTTGTAAACATATCGGTCCTCCCTCTTTCTAAGATCAGTGAAAACGAACAAGAAGATAAACGGTAGAAATCGCGACCGACAGAACCATGGTCGGAAAGCCGACCTTGAGATAGTGGCCGAAGGTGATCGGATGACCGTGCTTGGCCGAAATGCCGGACAGAACGACGTTCGCGGACGCGCCGATCAGCGTGCCGTTGCCGCCGAGGCACGCGCCGAGCGACAGCGCCCACCAGAGCGAGGTGACATCCATGCCGTCCGCCTGCATAGACAGGATCAGCGGGATCATGGTCGCAACGAACGGGATGTTGTCCAGAACGGACGAGAACACCGCGGAGCCCCAGAGAATGAGGATCATCAGCAGCGTAACGTTGCCGCCGGTCACGGAAACGAGCGCGTTGCCGAGCGCGCTGATCACGCCGCACTTGACCATGCCGCCGACGATGACGAACAGGCCGGTGAAGAACAGGATGGTCGACCATTCGACACCCAGAACGATCTCCTCGATATCCTGACGGCCGATCAGCAGCATGATGGACGCCGCGGCAAGCGCGACGACGCAGGACTCAACGCCGAGCGAGGAGTGGCAGACAAAGCCGAGAACGATGAGCGCGATCATGACAAGGCTCTTTTTCATCAGCATTTCGTCCTGCACAGCGCGCGCTTTTCGTCCAGCTCCATGACCGCCTCCATGCGCTCGGGCGCGACGACCATGCGGCGGCCGTATACCACATAGAACAGCGCACAGATGACGATCATGATAAGGATGACCGCCGGTCCGGTCGTGACGACGAAATCCGCGAAGCTCAGACCAGCCTTGGAGCCGATCATGATGTTCGGAGGGTCGCCGATCAGCGTCGCCGTGCCGCCGATATTCGAGGCGAGAATCTGCGTGAGCAGGAACGGCACCGGGTCGATGCCCAGAATGCCCGCAATCGAAATCGCCATCGGGCCAACGAGCAGGACGGTCGTGACGTTATCGAGGAACGCGCTGAGCACCGCGGTCAGGATCATGAACAGCAGCATGATCTTCCACGGACTGCCCTTCGCGATTTTCGCCGACTTGATGGCCATGTACTCGAACAGGCCGGAGTTGCGCACGACCGCAACGAACAGCATCATGCCGAGCAGCACGCCGATCGTGCCGAAGTCGATGTAGCTGATCGCCTCGTCGACGCTCAGAATGCGCAGCAGACACCGGAAACCGCCGCCGCCGTGCAGCAGCGCGATCATGACGCCGGAAACCGCCGCCGCCGCTTTTTCCTTTTGCGACGCATTCCTTTTCGGTCTAATAACGGCTATGCCGTTCTTTGCGAAAGCTTTTCGACAGAATAAAAAATCCCGTTCCAAATGGGGCGGTGACTTAGGGAAAACATTGAAGCAAGGGGCGGTTTTGTGTTACGGGCATTTTCGATTGCCCGTGTAAAGTCAAATGCACCGATGAAGTTATAGACGATGGTGATTTCCCGCGTTCTGGATTTCTTGTCAATATGGGAAACTTCAATCCTGTCAATGAAAGCACGGAGAACAGCCGCGTCAAGCTCCTGCAAATCCGTGTACTTCTTCACAGCAGCGATAAACGCCTTGACATTGGTTTTCTGCTGCTCCTGCTGCTTCAGGTCTTTGCGCAAGACATCTGCCATTGATTTCAGGTTGCTTTGTTCCAACTCATAATCACGGGACATTTTGATAAACCGTTCGTCTGACAGCTTGCCAATCACATTGTCCTCATACAGTCGGGAGATAATGCGGTCAAGCTCGGCAATCCGCGTGTCTGCCTTTGCCAGCGTTTCACGCTTCCCGAACAAACTCTGCATCTCTGTCCCGCATATCGCTCTCGGCTGCGTCCTGAATGAACTCCGCTTCATGTTCTGAAACATAGGAGATTGCTTCCGCAGATTTCGCAGAACAATTTCATGCAGCACGACATTCTTGATGGAATGGGTCGTGCAGAGATCCTTGCCCTTGCGGTAGGTGGAGCAGATGAAGTATTTCTGATTCTCCGCAAAGTTGGTAGCGCGGCATTGATACATTTTGCCGCCGCACTCTGCACAATACAGAAGCCCGGAGAACATACCCATTTCACCCATCTTGGTAGGACGGCGACGCGCCTTGCGAATGTTCTGAACAATCAGGAACACGCTTTCCTCGATGATCGGCGGCTGGGTGTTCTCGAAGATCACCCAATTCTCAGGGTCATTCCAGATTTTCTTCTTGCTCTTATAGGACTGCTTTGTAGTCTTGAAGTTTACGGTATGTCCCAGATAGTCTACGCGCTCCAAAATGCGGGAAACTGTTTCATTTGTCCATTTGTACGGGTCTGCTGTCGGCTTGTTGCTGGTCGGCAGACCTTTCGCATGGCAATAGGCGGTTGGGTTCAAGATTTGCTGCTGTTTGAGCCATTTAGCAATCTGCGTGGGGCCCTTGCCGGATGCGCACAGGGAGAATATCTTCTGTACGACGGCTGCGGCTTCTTCATCGACGATCCATTTCTTTTTGTCCTCTGGGTTTTTCATATAGCCATAGGGCGGAATGGTCGTCAAATGCTCGCCGGACTTGCCTTTGCTCTGCCATGTAGCGCGAATCTTCTTAGAGGTATCGCGGGCATACATTTCGTTGAACACATTGCGGATCGCGGTAAACTCACTTTCGCCGCGTGTGCTGTCCACGCCGTCATTGACGGCAATGAAATGAACGCCAAACTCCGGGAAAACAACATCGGTATACATTCCCACTTGGAGATAATCGCGCCCGAAGCGGCTCATGTCCTTTACGATGACGCGCTTGATCCGCCCTGCCTTGATGTCGGCAAGCATACGCTGGAAGCCCGGACGGTTGAAGTTTGTGCCGGAATAACCGTCGTCCTCGTCATAATGGCGGTAGGCGGTAATCCCGTGATCCTTGCAGTAGCGTTCCAGAATCTTCTTCTGGTTCGCTATGGAGTTGCTTTCACCATCCAGCTTATCTTCCTGCGAAAGACGCTCATACAGAGCGGTCAGGCCTTCTTCCTCTGCTTCCGCAGATAGCCCCTTGGCGTAGAACTGCAAAACATTATCGCGGATCACGCTGCGAAGCTCATTGCTTAAACTGTCCTGCGGCTTCAAGCTCTGAAAGGTAAATCCCGTCATCTGCACTCACCGCCTTTCTCGGAAGAACTGCGGTAGGCGTTGACAATGCCGTGATACAGTTCTCGACAAAGGGGCAGATCGCCGTCTGTAATGGAGCAAATCGAAATACCTCTCTGCTCCATATCATCAAGAAACTGCACCGCTGCAAAACAGCTGCGGTAAAGTCGGTCAAGCGATACAACAACGATTTTCTGCACGCGGTTCTCATGGATTGCTGCAAGCAGATTTTGAAATGCTGGACGCTCTGCGGTCAGACCGCTGTACCCATTGTCCACGAAGAACATATAGGTGTCCGATTCGTTTTCCAGCGCATGGCTCAAAAGTCGGTGCATTTGATTGTCAAGGTTCAGGTCTGTTTGTTTGTTCGCCGCACGGTAGTAATATGCGGTGATTTTGTCGGGCTGCTTTTTCATGTTACCTCCTATTCCGGCAGCCGGACAAACAGGTTATTTATATTATACCAGGGATCTCGCTCGCCGTCATTAGGCGGGTTCAAAATTATTTGTAATCTTTTTTACCCCGCAAGTCATTCTGAATCAGGCGGCGCACCTTTGTCACGGCGTCCTCTTTCGCGCCGTCTTTGACGACGGCCTTGACGATATACGTTATATCCCCGATCTTGTACTCGCGTACAATCGGGGACGTTGTTTTCTTCATGGTTGTTTCCATAGAAACAAATCCCCCTTTCATGGGAAACGAAATAACTACAAAGGGAAATGGCAAAACGGACGGCTGCTGGCGCAGCTCCAAGGGAGTTTCACCCCCGCACGGTTCTCGTGCAGCCCTACCCATCGCCTGCGACGCTTTGAACGCTCGGACTATGGCTGTAAGGTCGTATCATTATGTGTTTTGCGCGTCATCGCCTGCAAGTTGCCACACTTGCGTTACGGCTCGGTATTTGTCGCTCGGCATATCCTCCCGGATATACGTCATGGCGTACCAGCCGTCCAGCTCGACGCAAAAGGAACGTACCCGTTTTGCCTATGATGCGCCGCCGTTATCTTGCGGGCATATTTGTCAAGGAGCATCAGGCAGAAACGAGGAAAGGGGGACACGTTTCTGTCAGGTGTCAGTTATCTCACGCGGAATGTGAGCAGTTTGGTAATGAGTTTCGTTTCCAGCCTGCGCCGAAATTCTTCATCCACGCAAAGATGGGGATTGCCGTACTCGTCGTAAAGCTCACGCATCGACAGACGGGCTATGTACCCTGCATAGTGTTTCAGAACGGCGTTGATCGCTTCCACGTCACCGCCAGCAGCCGCTTCAATGACGGTCAGCGGCAACAGACGGTTATTCTTCGATTGACTTGTCATCTGTTTTTTCCTCCCATCAGGTTTTTCAGCAGCTTTAGGGTGCTTGTCCTGCGATAGGCAACGGAACGGCGCACCATATTCAGCACATTTGCAATTTCAGCGTCGGACATATCGAGGAAGTAGGACAGCAGGATAATATCTCTGCGGTCAACAGGCAAAGCGGAGATCGCTTCCGCCAGCGTTTCATCGTCGATACAAACCGAATGGCCGATGACTTCAAATGTGCGGCTATCCGTGAAATAGGTGTCACGGACAGCGAACTGTTCCAGCACTTCGACGGGCAGTTCGGAAAAATAGACCTCTCGGTTTCTTTTCCGTGCCAGCGCGTCCTGATAGTCCCGCGCTTCGTTCCGCAGTACCTTTTTGCAGAACGCATCAAAGGAGTGCTGGATATGTTCTTCGTGCGAATGAGGCTTCATGTATTCACCTCCCTTCGCGTCCGCAAAGGCGGGTGATACGGTTTTCTTCCCCTTTCGCCACTAAAACGGTCTGCATCATGCGTTTTGGCAAACGCGCAGAAAAATTTTTGAAAAAATTCTTTAGGAAGAATCCATGCGCTGCACCTCCTATTTCATCGTTGCGTTGCAAGGGATAGATACAGGAGGTGATCGACAGCCGACACAAAACCCAAGAAAACGACAAAAAACGCCTGTCTGCAAAATGCAGACAGGCGTAGAAGAATTATAAAATCTATTCACATGATTTCTGTGTTCATATTCATACCCAGAATACCCCGACGGCGGGTACGAACTTTTTTTGACTGGTGCAGATCACAGGAGAAATAGAATAGTAAAGTAGACACGGCTGAAAATGCATTTTTTCACCTCCCTAAAGGACGTTCCACTTTTGGAAACGTCAAAATCACGGTTGTACCGCCATTAGTATTTGAATGAATATCTACCTTTATTGTTAAGTCACTCGCCATTTGCTGCACAAGATATAGCCCCATTCCCGTAGAGCGGCTCAAATAGCTGCCTACGTCCCCCGGTAAAGCCTTTGTCAAAGACAAACGGGAGATCAGACGCGGGAATACCTGTGCCGTTATCGCAGACGGATAGAACAATCTGCCCAATTTCTCTATTGTCGCTTACCGAGAAATGAATAGGAGGTGTGGCATCATGCGCGGCATACTTTACGCTGTTACTGATAATCTGCCCCAAGATAAACATGAAGCCTTTTTATCAGAAATTGCGGTGCAGTTGTTTCCAGAATATGTGACTGAAAAATGGGCTTCTTCGAGCAAAGATAAATTGTCCTCGACTGCTTCCTTGCAAGTTTCCAAGATAGGAAGCGGTTCAAAATAATAGTCTTTGTGAACTGCCCCCAGCCGCGAAAAGTACAAAATCTGTTCTACATTCTGCCGTGTATGGTCGCGCACATATAGCATACGGGTATGCACCAGCGGTGACATTTCATCCTTTCGGTTATCCAAAAGAAGCGTCATAAGAGATAGAGGTTTCTTGATTTCATGCACCCAATTTTCAATGTAACTCTCGTAGTCGGTAATCTTTAATTGCTGCTCGTTCACATATTCCAGTTGCGTTCTCAAATGATGGGCTAACTCATGGATATATGTGTGCATTGATGGGGGTGCTTTCGCACAGCAGATACTCATTTGTGTCGTCTGGCTCTAACAGGAAGCGGCGAAAAGCGGTATCTATTTTACTGCGTCTATGGATTGCACAGGCAAAAGGAATGACAAGCGCGACAAATGATACAAATATCATTAGTCCCACAAGATTCAAGAAATCCCCAGGATAAGCCACCCATGCCAGAAATACAAAGAACAGATCCAAGCAGACGAGAGTAATCAGCCAAACACGATTAGATGATATATAAGTCAAGAGCGTATGCAATTTTTTCATATTTCCACCCGCTCTTTCAGGCGGTAGCCTTGTCCGCGCACAGTTTCAATGCGATCACCAAGCCCAACTTCACGCAGCGTTTTCCGCAGTCGTGTAAAATTGACTTGCAGCGCATTTTCGTCTATAAACTCCGCTGTTCCCCAAAGCACATGAAACAGGTCGCTCTTTGATACAAGGTTCGGGCTGCTTTTTCAAAAGGGTGAGAAGTATTTTCCCCTCATTCTGCGGAAGAACATAAGAGGTTTTTCCTGCATATATCGTAAAAGTATTTGGATCAAGCAGGAAGCCGCCCCCGTTAAGCAATCCCTGCTGCATCTGTTCTTCTTTGCGGCGCAAGAGGTTTTTAATGCGGGCAAGAAGCCGTTCCGTGTTGCATGGCTTTGTTAAGTAGTCGTCTGCCCCCAATCCCAAGGCATGAAGTTCGTCCTGTAATTTATCTCTTGCCGTTAATATCAGCACAGTCCCAAGCTGTTTGGCCTTTACCTCTTTACAGATTTCAAAGCCGGAGTGAAAAAGGAAGATTGATGTCGAGCAATATCAAATCCGGGGAAAGAGCCATTATTTGTGATACGGCATTTTCAAAGTTAAGCAAAGGGACAGCGTCATATCCCGCTTTTTTCAAGACATCAATCAATTCTTCGCGCATATATACATCATCTTCAACCACAACTATTTGCGCCAATATGAACACCTCCTTTCCTGAGTACGCTCATTAAGAATTTGGCTTCCAATTTAATTTGCTGATTTCACGGTTTGCTGTCCGCGCAATAGCCACACCGTACAATGCAAGCATACAAACAACGACAAGCGCCATAACGAGCAGCATAGGATAAGACTGTTGCAGTTTTGCCATATTAGAGTATAGGTAATGCTGCATTGCGCAAATTCCAACCGTGCCGCTGATACACGCAGGAAGCAACGGGAGCAGAAAATACCATAGCACCTGTTGGTTTATGGAACGCTTCATTTGTTCGCGTCGTGCGCCCAGAATAGAAAGTGTCGCATACCTTGCCTTTGTTTCTCGCATTTGGGTCAGAAATTGAAGGGCAAGCAGAGCGCAAGCGATAATCAGAAGCATAAAGCCCATGTATAAGGTCGTGTAACTTCCAGAAATCACATAAAATAGCTGCCGCCCAAAAATTATCCAAATAGCTTTTCGTAGTACAGGCCAGAGGGTTTTAACAGATTACGCGCCTCCATAATTGATGCCATCAGGCCATTGACTTCCACCGTTTCGCTCGGAATACAGAAATTGTGATAAACCGTAACGGTATCTGGATCTACATATTCGGAATATACTTCATCGGGAACAATCAATGCGGTTACGATTTTTACGTTTTCGTCCGCAGTCAAGCCTTTCATCGGTACTGATGGGATAAGCGTAATTGGCAGTCCGTTAATAGAAATCAAAACTTTGCCATTAGCCTGTGCGTCCTCCGCAATCTGATCCAACATGGAGGTAGTTTCTTCTTGCGCACTCCCGAAAAATCAGGGTTAAGATAAAATACAGCTTCGCCGTTTCCAAGAACGATAGCTTTTTTCTCCGGCTGCTTCCAGCAGTTTGTTATATGAAGATACAGGAATTAAAAACGGCGAAGCTCCCGTAGTGTCAATGTATCCCAAAAGGTTAAGCGCGGCCGGTTGATTGGAACTAAACTCATAGCTTGCAGATCCTTGTGTGGCGTGATCCTTTACTTCTGGCGGCAGATTCAAAACAACCTGTTCACGCAGCCCGGACCAATCTATAAAAGAGTTCGCTTTCACGGAAGCTGGGCGTTTCATTGTTCCTGTTTCCATGCGGCTCAAATCAGCCACATAGGGCTGCATTTGCTTACCCGAAAGGTATTTTTCAACAGTCGCTTCATTGCCCGTGACGGTAAAATCGTAAACAGAAGATCCCCGCGTCATTTGGTTCCCATACGACATAATGCGGGTTGATCCGTCTGCAATGAGCATGATAGTAAGCATAATCAAAATAGACGCAACGCCGATTGAAATATACTTGTGGACTATATTTTCGTGTAACTGCCGCAGAGTGAAAATATATAGACCGTGTGTTGTGTTGCGTTTCACAGAAGCCGCCCGCTGCGCTCAGCAAGCCTGCAAGCCCACGGATAAAAAGCATTGTTCCCACAATACCTAATATCACGGCAACAATTATCATCATACCGCCAGCAACCATGAAATACTTTAGGATTACCCAATATGCAAGCGTCAAAACTACCGCTCCGAGAATGAGGGAAAATAAGTTCCCACTCATTTTTCCAACTTGCTGTTTCTTCGCCATTTCTCCATAAAGGAGTTGGTGGATTTCTTTGTTGAATAGTTTTCCACAAAGGATGAACAACGCGACAACTTGAATCATTAGAAATCCAAGCGTTGTCAAGAGAACAGCGCTCACAGAAAAACTTGACTGATGTGCAATTATGCCGCGACCTACAAGCCGTGCCGTAGCAAGGCTGATTACCTCTGATAAAAAGCCGCCGCAGATCAGTCCGCCCAAAAGAGCCAGCAGTGATGTGATTAGCCCCTCTGCTATGATTTGAATAAACAAGTGTCGCTTTGTCATTCCAAACATCAGGTAAAGCCCTAATTCCCGGCTCCTACATTCAAGCTGATATTTGTTCGCAAAAATGACAAGGAAAAATACAAACAGCAGCGAAAAAAAGATAAACCGTCGGCATTAGCATTGTCAGAAGTCGATTAACAGCGTCACTTTCGATTTCCTCAAGAAGCGCATCACGTCCTGGCTTCCAAGGGGAGAGGACGATATAAAATGTGGCTACAGCTGTAACCATAGTAAGAAAATAAATCAGGTTCTCACTACGGTTTCGTTTGGAGTTTCGCCACGCAAGGTTAAAGAACATTTGCACTCCCTCCTCCCATCTGTGCCATTACCTGTAAGATACGCGCATAAAATTCCTCCCGTGTTTCAGTCGGAATTTTCCGGCGCAGCTCATGGAAAATCACACCGTCCTGTATGAATAGGATTCTGGAACAAAAACTTGCAGCGTTCGGGTCGTGTGTTACCATCAAAATTGTGCGTCCGCGACCGTGATTGATCTCGTACAGTTTTTCCATAAGCAACCGCGCTGCCTTTGTATCCAATGCCCCAGTTGGCTCATCTGCCAAAATAATATCGGGGTCGGAAATCAAACTGCGGGCGGCAGCGACGCGCTGTTTTTGACCACCTGACATCTGCGCCGGAAATTTGGAGAGCACATCCGTGATTCCAAAAAGTCCTGCAATGTCATTCAACTTCTTCTCCGCAGCAGATATATCTACATTATGGATAGAAAGCGGCAGCAGGATATTTTCTCTGCCAGTCAAGTTGTCAAGCAAAGCAAAATCCTGAAACAGATAGCCTATTTTATTGCCCCGATACTCAGCCAGTTTTTCGCTATCAAAGGAACTCACATTTGCGCCGGAAAGCAGGATTTGTCCAGAGGTCGGTTTAATAACCGTAGCAATGCAATTTAGCAGGGTCGTTTTTCCTGATCCGCTTGCGCCCATGATCCCCAAAAATTCGCCATCAAGAACATCAAAGGTAATGCCATTAAGAGCTTTTGTAGGAACACCCTCTTTCGTATATACCTTGTGTATATCTCGGACTTCAAAAGTTTTTCTTTGCAATTCATATTATCACCTTTTGCCTTTTCGCTTTTTGATTAGTTGTTGATTATATTTTACTGCATGGCAGGAAGATAAACCACTTACAGTTGATGTAAGGTTTCTATGCTAAATGCTAAAGGGCGGCGATGTGACGTTTGTGCCAGATCGCCGCTGCTTTTCTTTATATTTATTCTATCCGATGTGCTTGCCCACTTCAAGGTAATAGTTATGAATTATTTTGGCTATCAAGTGGAACTATATAAACATATCTGAAAGAAAAGGGGAACAGTAGAATGTAATAGGGTGATTGAAAATGTCTAAAAGAGCAAAAAAAGAAAAACGCCCTGTTGCGAAAATCGACTTCAAGCCGTATGGTGCAGCAATCAAAGCTGGGCGCACAAAGCAGAAAGAATCCCGGAATAAGGCGGCCGATGCGCTGTTTATCTCGCCGCGCTATCTTGCCAACATCGTGAAAATAAAGGTCAGCATCCCAGCGTACAGGTATTTTTAGAGCTGGTGTCCCGCTATCATATCTCTGTGGATCAGATTCTTCATGGTGAAACTATGGAGGGCAAGTCTACGGAGCGTATGCAGTTTGAAACGCTGTTGGATGAGCTGACGGATTCTGAAATCAAAATTCTCACGGCAACGGCGCAAGCGTTACTGGACGCAAGATTGGACAGCGAGGGAGAAAATTGAATACGGTGTAAGGAACGCTATGAACAGATAGTTCATGGCGTTTTTCTTTGAGAAAGTTTGCCTTGCGGTTTGCCAAATTGCGGCTGTGCCGCCGTTGTAGTAGTGAGGGAGATACCGCAGCAAGCATAGGGAGTGTAGCCACACTCCCGAAAAAGCACCTGTCTGTGCTTCGCTTGTTGGGATAATCCCAAACCCTTATTCGGAGCGGAAAGGACGGTGAACAAATGGCAAACCGAACGCGGAATATTGTGCTGCGCGTTCCTGTGACTGCCGAGGAACGGGCAATGATCGAGCGTAAAATGCAGCAGATGGGAACGGGCTGCTTCTCTGTTTATGCGCGGAAAATGCTCATAGACGGCTATGTAATCCGGCTGGATTACAGCGACGTGAAAGCAATGACCGCCGAGCTGCAAAAAATCGGCACAAACATCAATCAGATTGCAAAGCGCGTGAACGCTACGGGAACGCTCTATGCACAGGACATTGAGGACATCAAGGGGGCGATGGCGGAGATATGGCAATTACAAAGATCCATCCTATCAAAAGCACCTTAAAAAAAGCTATTGACTATATCGCTGATCCTGCAAAGACCGACGATAAGCTGCTGGTGTCCTCGTTCGGCTGCGCCGTGGAAACCGCAGACCTTGAGTTTGAGAAAACACGGCTGCTTGCCATGCAGAAAGGCAACAATTTCGCTCACCACCTGATACAGGCATTTGAGCCGGGCGAGGTCAGCTATGCGCAAGCCCACGAGATCGGACGGCAGCTTGCCGATGAAATCCTCGGCGGCAAGTATGAGTATGTCATTGCTACCCACATCAACAAGGAGCATTGCCATAACCATATTATTTTCTGTGCCGTGGATTTTGCGGAACATAAGAAGTACATTTCCAACCGCAAAAGCTACGCGCATATCCGCCGTGTCAGCGACAGGCTATGTCGGGAAAATGGGCTGTCCGTTGTCGCGCCCGGCGCGGAGCGCGGCAAGCAGTATGCTGAACGGGACGCGCAGCGGAAAGGGACAAGCTATAAGCAAAAGCTAAAAATCGCCATCGACAGGCTCATTCCCATTTCCAAAGACCTTGACGACCTCCTGCGTCGGTTGGAAGCCGAGGGGTATGAAATCAAACGAGGAAAGTATATCTCATTCCGCGCTCCCAGTCAGGAGCGATTTACTCGTGCAAAGACGTTGGGTGAAGCTTACACCGAGGAAGCCATAGCCGAACGCATCAAGGGCAAAGTCATTCTGAAAATGCCGAAGCCGGAACGCAGCGGCGTGTCGCTGCTGATTGACATTGAAAACTGCATCAAGGCGCAGCAATCCGCAGGCTATGAACGCTGGGCAAAAATTGAAAACCTGAAACGCGCCGCCCGCACAATGGTATTTCTCGACCAGCACGGCATTTCCCACTATACCGATTTGGAACAGAAGATCACGGTTCTTCAGGACAGCAACGAGCAGACTGCCGCTGCGCTGAAAGCAGCAGAACGCCGCCTGCCTGATCTGGCGTTGCTAATAAAGCATACCGCCACCTACAAAGAGCTAAAAAGCCGCTGTATAGCGAATACAAGAAATCCCGTGACAAGGAAAAGTATCTACGCGGACGTGAGCGCGAAATCATTCTCTTTGAAGCGTCGGCGCGGGCGCTGAAAGCAGCGGGCATCGGTGACAAGCTCCCCGACCTTGCCAAGCTGCGCGAGGAATATTCCAGACTGTCCAAAGAAAAGGATCGGTTATACGCTGAGTACGGAAGCCTGAAAAAACGTATGCGGGAATACGATGCCGTCAAGCAGAACATCGACAGCATCCTGTCCCCCAATCGTGGGCAGGAACAGGACAAAGCCTTGTAGCTTCTCTGACATTCACACATTATTTTCAAGTAATTTAATGTGTGTTCGTCGTTTCGCGGTTGACAATCGCACATTATTTCTCTATGATATAATGTGTGATTGTCAAAGCGAGGTGAGAAGCATGACCGCCAAGGAGAAAATCGAAGAACTGCTGGAAGCATCGGAGGACGGTACGATTACCGCAGCGCAGGTGACGGAAGCTGGACTGCACCGCAGCGTTTTACAGGAGTTTGTTAAGAGCGGTGAGATGTACCGCTTCGGGCGCGGCCTGTATGTGCGGAGCAACGTATGGGAGGACGATTTCTACCTCTTGCAGCGCAAGTATGGGCGCGGAATTTATTCGCACGATACCGCTCTGTATCTGCTGGGCTATTCAGACCGTACCCCGGCGAAATATACGATGACCTTTCCCAAGGCTACAATGCCCCGTCCTTAAAGCAGGAAAATTTAATTGTCAAGCGCGTTGTGCCGGAGAACTACGAGTTCGGCAGAATTGAAATGGAATCCCCATCCGGCAATCCGATTCGTGTTTACGATTTGGAACGGACGCTGTGTGACATTCTGCGCGGCAGCGGCAGCGATGTTCAGATCGTCGGAGAAGCCATGAAACGCTATGCAGCGTCCAAAGATAAGAATATTCACAAACTGATGCAGTACGCAGACCAGCTTCGCGTAAAGCCCAAGGTGCTGCGATACATGGAGGTTTTGCTATGATGACAAAAAATCCAATGCAACTGAAAGCCTTTATCAAGAACAAAGCAGCAGAGAAGCATATCTCGGCGCAGCTCGTCATGCAGAACTATATGTTCGAACGGCTGCTGGAACGGATTTCGCTCTCGCCCTATAAGAACAATTTCATTCTCAAAGGCGGATTCCTGATCTCCGCCATTGTGGGACTGGACACGCGGGCAACAATGGATCTGGACACGACAATCAAGGGCTTCACCCTGACGCATGAAGCAATCCGCAAAATCTTTACAGAGATTTGCGCTATCCAGATTGCCGACGACGTACAGCTTGAGGTTGTCGGTATCTCTGACATTCGGGAAACCGACGATTACCCCGGCATCCGGGTCGCGCTGAAAGCGAATTATCCGCCGATCAGCGTACCGCTGACGGTGGATGTCACCACGGGCGACATGATAACGCCCCGCGAGGTGGAATACACATTCTCCCTGCTGTTCGATAACCGCACGATCAGTATTCTTGCCTATAACCTTGAAACGGTTTTGGCGAAAAAGCTGGAAACTGTGCTGTCCCGCAACATTGCGAATACCCGTCCGAGAGATTATTACGACGTACATATCCTGTATGCGCTGCGCGGCGCGGAATGTGACAAAGCGACGCTGCGCCGGGCACTGGAACGAACGACGCAGAAACGCGGCAGCGGCATGATCCTGACAGACTACCCGGAAATTATGAAAGAGATCCGCGAAAGCGATACGCTCCGTAGACTGTGGGAGAAATACAGCCGCGAGTATGAGTACGCAAAGGATATTTCCTTTGACGATACCTGTAATACCATTCAGACAATTATGGACGCAATCATGGCGTAAACGAAAGGAGGCTTCTTTATGGGTTGGTTGGCAGCGCAGGGCGCGATTATGGCGATTGGGCTTTTCATCGGGCTTGTCTGCTCGGTGATCGGACTATTCTTCGGGCATATTATTCTCTTTGACAGCATCGCTCTCGGCATCGCCGCCGGAGTATGCTGCAATCAGTTTACTGCAATTCATCCGGCGCTGTGCATTGTGATCGGCATTGCAACATTTCTGCTGCTGCTGTGGCTGCAAAATACCAGCATTGGATTCTGGCTCGTCGGCGGGCTGCTCACGCTGATCTATGCAGCGGTGTTCGGGCTGCTGGCCTACTTCATTTCGGAGCATGATCCCATCTGGGGCTGGGTGATTTTCGGTCTGGTGTTCCTTGTGGTCGGTGCGCTGCACCTACGCGCACGGAATAGCTGAAAGCAAGCGCATAGTCACGGCTTAGATTGCCTGTAAGACTTGCTGGGAGCGGCTTTACAGCGCGGGAAACGCAAGGGACGTATATTTTCCTTGCCATATTAAAAATTCAAGTGAAAACCGTGACAACGAAAAAAAGCGGGACGCAAGTTTTTACTAACTATGTGTCCCGCTTTTTTTTTAGACTGTACGCTCGGTAGAAGTCGCGTCGATCTCGTCTGCCCCAGTTGTAACAACTACTCTGGTACGGTAGGTAACGCCCGTCGTGCCGGTGTAGGTTTTGGTAAGACTGACGGTTCCAGTTCCATCAATCGGCCAAGAAGTAACGGGTGACCAACTGTTTCCGCTTTTCTTTTCAAGATAAAGCGTTGTTTGTTTTTAGGCGCAATTACTGCTGACACAGAAATCTGTTTACCAGAAATCGAAATAGCTGGAACAACCATATTTGTACTTTCCCATCGGAGAGTAATCGCTTGTGCTGGCATTGTTGGTGACGTGGCATTAGGTGCACCACTTTCCGCTGCTGCTACGGGTACTACATGAGCAGTCATTAAAAAGAGCGGCGGTTAATGCCAATGTAACAATTTCTTTCTTCTTCATAAATAAAATCCTCCTTGTGCAGTATTGGGAGATCACCCATATAACGCGCAAGGAGGAAAAAAGGGACACATATTTTGAATTATTCTTTTGTGATACCTGCGGCAATTTTTATCAGCTCGTCCGTGTCAAGCAATCCATAGATCGAAAAAGAACAACCATCACGTTCAAAGCACACATAATTCAAATCCTCTTTTTTGAAGAAATAGCCTGTTATTCCGTCCTTATCAAACGGTTCTACGTCTGCATTTTCGGCGTCAATATAAATTCGTATGTCAGATTGACTGAGCCAAATGCTAAAAAGTAAGCTGTATCGTCGATTGCATACTCATACCCATAAAATTCCGGCAATTCAACCGTATTCTGCAATTCCGCCCCGTCGGGAAGATAGGTAGGCTTATAGCTCTGCAAATCAGGCTGCGTGTTTTCACCGTCGCTTTTCAGTTCAAAGATACTGTACTTTTCAAATGTCTCGACTACCCATGTGATTACCTTTTCACGGAACTGTGCATTAGCCACCATAGCCGTTGAGAACAACAGGGTTATGGTAATTGCTGCGACTGCAACAGCTTTGCCGAACCGTCTGAACACAATATTCGTCCGGCTCTTTTTTCCTACACTACTTGCAGCAGAATCTTCTTTTAGCTCCGTGCGCAAATAGTCTTTCATGGCAATTTTACAGGCGTGATTGAGAGAAGCATCCGAAATCACTTGTTCCGAGCAAAGATCCATACTTGAAGAAAGCAGTTCGCGGTAAAAGTGGAATCGTCCCTTTGCATTTTTTATTTGAAAGAACTTTTCCGTTTCTTGGGGAGATAGCCGGAAGCAGTATCTACTAAATAGCAGAACAATTCCCTGATGCGGCAAGTGCAGAATCTTTTCGCTCAATTCTCGGATCTTTGCTTTCGGCAAATCTACAGGAGTACAAGTGTCATTATCGTCGGCAGCACGAACTTCTATATCCTTTTCAAAGCTGGTATTTGCCGCTTCATGCAGCATGGCCTGCCAATTCATATCCATATCGTCACCTTTTCTCATACAGTTTTCTGAGCTTCTTGACGAGCCGCTGTCCGCGTTTTTTAGCGGCATCCTCTGAAATGTTCAGCAATTCACCAATCTCTCTATATCCCATTTCCAGCGTATAGCGGAGATAGATAAAATGCCGATCACCGGGATCAAGCTGATCTATTACCTCAGTCAACCTATGTACGTCCGCATTGTGAATACATTCATCTGCAATATCGTCCGTGTCCTCGTCCGAAATATTGTCCCAGTAATCAATGTGAACACTCTGTTGTAATTGACGCAACACGTCAATAGAAGCGTTTTTCACTATGGTAACGCAGAAAGCGGTCATTTGGGGACAGGTTAATTCAGAAATTTTTTCGATGTTGTCCATAATCTTTACAAATGCGGTGGACACAACATCTTCTGCGGCTTCTTCTGATTTAACAATATTAAACGAAATACGCTGGAAGTGGATATGATGCTCATGGAATATCCGCTCTACCAGCGCACGTTGTTCATCATTCAAAACACTAAATAGGAGTATCATCATATAATTTTCCTCATGGACAGCTCCGCAGCCGCCCATTCTAAGTGAGCAAGTAAACTTATTCTTGCGCATTATGGGTGTTCGTTGCAGTAACAATCGACTGCTTATTTCAAATTATACCACAAGAATGGTGGGCAGGAAAGTGGCAACCCATTAACAAGGTATGAATCGGATAAAAAAATTTTCAAAAAGTCTGTCCCCTTTTTTTATTATGGCGTTATATAAGTGAATCCACAAAGTAGCGAACCTAATGCGCAAGGACAAGCGTGATAATCTCTAAAATAAAAAAACGCGGGACGCAGCAGCCATCATCGGCTGCCGCGCCCCGCGTCGTCTTTTACTCTGCGTCGGAAAGCGTCATGGTGAACTGCGCTTCCTCAAATGCTGCGTCGGTCATGTTGTGCAGCTTATGGATCGTCTGCTCTGCCAGCGGGCGCATATCTGCGTCCATATCCGGCAGCGCGTCGGAAATCGCCGCAATCGTTCTGCGGTGGTCGTGCTTGTGATAAATGCAGATCAGGTTTTCTTCCTCAATGGTAAACGAAACATTGTCCATGCTCATACCTCCAAATCATTGTCTTTCGCCTTTGCCGCTGCCTTTTTCGGTGCAGCGGTCTTTTTTGACTGCCCCTCTTTGAGCTGCGCCCGGACAGAGGGACGCTGCTTGCGCAGCGGCAGATCGCGCCGCTCGTCCTTGCTGATAAAAGCGAAAACGCCGTGTCTGTCCTTGACGGAGGAAAGATACAGCGTCTTATACGGAAGCAATGCAAATAGCCGCTCATGTTCCTTGCTGGATGCGATACGCTCAAACCACGGCGACACTTCTACTGCAAAATGCGTTCCGTTGGGGCTGTTGGGCGCTTGCAGGGATTGAAACGCCGCCGAAAGGCGCTGTGCTTCGGCAAGCACATTTTCATCGGAGAGCCGTCCGATATGCTCCCTGAAATTGCCGGGTTTCAGCCGTTCACGCTTCCGGCTCTCGTCGCGCAACAGATCCCGCAGCGCGTCCGGGTCATGCGGCACGGCTTCATAACGCACGAACTTTCCGTACTCCCGATCCGGCGTCGCTTCAAAGCGGTATTCCTTGGGCAGCTCCCGTGAGCCGTTTTCATAGATTAGACGGTTATTGTCTGTCCGCAAGGCGGTCTGGATTGCAAGCTTGGCTTTCGCTGCATAGTCCAGCTCATAAATGCTGCCTTTTACCTTACCGCTCTCCATGCCGGACAGCACCACGGCATAGGCAAGTACACGCTCTTTGGTCTGCTCATGGTAGAAACGGAACGTATTATGCTCCCGCGTTCCGCGCAGAAACACGTCCCGTTCCCGCAGACAATGCGTTCCGTTGGGGCGGGAAAACCATAGATAGACCTTATTCTCGGCATTTTTGCTCTTTGCCGCCTGTGTCAGAATTTTCTTGTCGATGTCAAAATCGCTCTGAAAAAGGCTGCTGTGTTCTGCTGCATGATCTGTTGCAGGGATGCCAGTACATCCACATTTTCAAATTTATTCATAGGTCACTCCATTTCCAAAGCCTGCCGGATGCTCCGCTTGGTTTCCTGTTCCTTTTCCCGCTGCTGCGGCTTGCCGGACTGCACACGATCTGCTTTGAGCTGTGCGCGGATAGATGGTTTTTTGCCGTCCGGGTCGCGCTGCGGCGTTCTGCTATCCTCGGCCTTGACCGCTGCGGCAAGCGCGGAGAGCGAAATCACCTCGCCGCGCTTTGCCTTTTCTTCCAGCTCGTCCACGGACGGGGTGTTGTTGATCTGCCCGTCAATCATATTGTAGTTCTGTTCGGTGGACAGCTCCGCCGTGCGCATATAGTTTTCCGGCTCCCGCTGCTCGGAGGCAATGGCAAAAGGCCTGTGTGCCGTTGCCCATGATAAGGTACTTGCCGTCATCGGTGCTGTGGTGATACCCATAGCCTGCGGCTTCCATCTGCTCACGGTTCATATTGGCAACGTGGAAGCTGCCGCGCGGCGTTGAAATGCGCTCTCCGGTCAGGTGGGCGTCAGGGGTAGCGGATTCCTGCTGCTGGGCGCTGCGCTGTACGTCAATGGGTTTTTCCCCGGAGATAGGCTGAATACAGGAAATATACCCTGCGGCGTAGTATGCGTTTTTATTAAGCTGGCGCTGCCATGCGCCGACGCTGGGTGCCCAGCGGAATCCGTTTGCTTTCAGCTCGTCCCGTGCCGCTTCATCCGGCTTGCCGTCAAAGAACACTTGCAGACGGTTATCCGCTTTGTTGGCTTCCACGCGCCCGCCGTCAAATTCCCATCCGGCGAAATGGGTGTCCTCATGCTGCCGCACCTGTTCAATGCGCCCACGGATGCGGCGGATCTCGGCATTGTTGTTGGAGAGCATATAGGCGGGATACGGCCGGCTCTTATCCAGATGCCAGGACTGCGCCATTTCCTGCTGCAATTTGGTGATCTGCTCCTGCGTCAGACTGGGGCAGCCCTCCAAAGTCTTATTCTTACGGAAATAGGCGTTGACGGCTTTCATGGTTTCCTGCGCCGATTCCAGCTTGACGAGCTTGGCTTCCAGCTTGCTGCCGCTGCCTGCGGATCATCCATGCTGATACCGCCCATGCCTGTGCTGCGGATCTTGTTCAAGATTCTCTGAACATCCTGCCATTCCTGCATATTGCGGTCACGGGCGGCGTTTTGCTTCTCTTTCTTGCGAACAGGGAAATTGCTGCCGCCTGCAACGAGGATCGAGGGAACACGGGCTTCAATGGCATAGTGGTCGTTCAGGTTTTCCGCCAGCTTGCGGGCGTAGGTGTCCAGCAGCGCGTCAATTTTCTCATGGTACATGGGATCGACGCGCTCTTTCTGCCGCTGTGCAATCGCCGCTGCCTGATCTACCATCTGCCGATATTCGGCGGTTGCGCTGCCTGCGGCGTAGTCGCGGTAGCTGTTTGCATCGTTGGCACGTCGGGCAGCGCCCTCATTGATGGTGTAATACCTGACGGCGGCTTGCTCCGGCGCGGTATCTGCGGGCAGCGCTTTCTCCGGCTGCTCCTGTACGTCGGCGGGCTGCTCCTGCGGCTCGTAGCCATTGGCGGCATATTCCTCCACGGTCATGCCTGCGGCTTCGGCTTCCTGTGCGATCTCACTTTCCACATGGGCTTTGTAGTCCTGAAGCTCTTTATCAAACTCGGAAAGCTGCGGTGGATTGGGCAAGTGATAATCGCCCGCGTTCAGCTTTTCCCGGCAAGCGTCCACATGAGCAAGAACTGCATGAAAATATGCCGTCTGCTCCGGCGTCAGATTTTCTCCATTTTCCAGCATATCCGCAGCGGTGCGCTCCTGCTCGGAGAGGTTGCAATGCAGGACGCATATACGGTACAAACTCGGTGAGAAGCATTTCGCGCTCGGCCTTGTCCTTTTTCCCCACGCTTCCGTACCCTCGTTGTGCAGCACAAAGTTTTTCCAGTTTTCGTCCTTGGCATAGTATTCGTGATGGGCTTGGATATGGTCAATCAGAGCGCCGTCCCCGTCGCCAAAGTCCTGCCGTCCCTCGTAGCTGTCACGTTCCCCGCGGAATGTGCAGTCAATGCGGAATTTGGTTTTATCGTACCAGCCGCCTGTGTAACCGGGCTTCTCACGCTCGGAACGCTTTTCCTCGTCCAGCGCCTTAAAGAGCGCGTCGGCGCGGGCAAGTGGGAGCTGTTCACCCTCTTGCAGCTTATTGCTCTCGCTCCAAAGAATCGTCACGACGGGTTGCATCGCAGGATTAAGGGAGGGTGCTTCCTTGCCGGATGCTTCCTCTTGGTCGTGGAACATGGCAAGCTGCTCGTCGCTGGCATAGGTCAGGTCGCCAAACTCCAAATCGTTCAGCTCACCTTGGATCAGCGTAGCCAGCGATTCATATTGTCGGCTTTCAATCTGCACGTCACCCAAATATTTTTCAATGCGGAAGTCCGCCAGGTTTGCGTATGCCTGAATGGGGACTTCATCATCCGTAACGGTCGTGTGTCCAATACCAACGGCGGACAGGTCGCTGAAATCTGCGCCGGAATGAAATTCTTCGCGGCAGTAATCGTCGATCAGCTTTTTCGCAAGCTCCAATTCAGCGCGTTCCCGTGCGGCGTCGCTGAGATGCAGAGAGTAAAGGCCGGAAACAGAGGAAAAGCCGACGTTGTTGAAAACATAGTCCACATCACTTTCTTTCAGCGCTCCGGCTGCGTAGTAATTTTCCCGCGTGGGTGTCGGGCTTACGCTGCCGGATGCAATGTCGTGATTCAATCCCGTTTCCAGGTGCGTGCAGATTTTTCCGTCCACCGCCAGCGTCGCATAGTACCAACCTATGTAACCGTTGCTTTGCTGATCTGCGCCGTCGTTGAACTCCACATTCAGCAGCGTGTAGGGCTTCAAGCCCTTTTCTGCGGCAATGGCATTGTCCTGAAGCTCGCGTTCTTTGCGGGCGGTATAAGCAGTTTCCTTTGCAACGCGGATGATTTCAGGGGTTATACCGCACCAATGCGCTATCGACAAGCTCCTGCTGTACCTTTTTGGTTTTGGCTTGCCGCGTCATGTGGTTGCCTAAAAACAGAGAGCTGCCGTTATCAAAGCGAAGGGAAATATCGCTTGTGCCGCGCCATTTTCCTGTGCAGGGCGAGGTTTCAATCGTGCCGGATGTGCAGCCGAACGCCTGCGCGATCACGACGATTTTCTCCTGCATGGAAAGCGCTTCATACTGCTTGGCAATTTCAACAGCCTGCTTCTGTAACTCTGTCAGCGGTCGTTCCGCTGGCGGAGCGTCAACCTGTGCTTCCTGCTCTGCGGCCTGCTCCGGCTGAAAAAACTCCGGCACTTCGGTATAGCCGCCGCGATCCAAATAGTGCGCCGTTTCCTGCTCGCCGCGATGCAGCACAATGACATCGGACATGGAAAGGCTATGCCCGGTAAAATCCTGCGGCCTGTCCATATTGAAGCGAACAAAAATGTCCTCCAGCGTATCCGTATCGGAGAGCGGTGCGGTATAGACCAGCTCATAATTTTCGCGGTCAACCCGCAGCCCAGCGGCCTTTACCTGTTCCAGCGGCTCAAATCGGAGATCCCGCGTTGCGTCGCCGTCTTTAAGCTGATAAATGGAAAAGGTGTTCTCCGGCACATCCTGCGCAGCAGCCTGTTCCTGCTCTGCGGTGTGCTGCGCCTGAAGCTCTGCAAAATGCCCCTCGATTTCGGAAATAAGCTCGCTGGCGGCGGTGCGGATGGTTTCAAGGGATGCTTTCAGCTCCTTAATATCGCGGCCGCTGCTCCACCCGGCGACATAGCCAAAGGAGTAGTCCGACGTGTCCAGCCCGAAATGCTGGCACACCGTATAGGCAACGCTTTCCGCCTGCACCTCGCGGGTGCTGCGGTCGGGGCGCTCCGCCTGCTCCGGCGCGTTCAGGTCAATATCGTGCAGCTTGGCATGGGCAATCTCGTGGATCGCCGTCTTAATGGTTTGCAGCTCGCTCATGCCGTCGTCAATGGCAATGCGCTTTTCTGCAAGGTCATAATAGCCGTGTGCGCTGCCGTCGATTTTTTCAAGTGTCACGGGAACGTGAGAGGTCAGCTTCAAGGCTCGCCAAAAGTCCTCGTACTGTTCCACATTGCCCGTGAGCGCGTCCACGGCAATGTCGGGAAGCTCCTTGCCCTCGGTCTGGCTCACATCGAATACCGACACCACCTTGAACGCCGGAATCGTCACCTCCTGCTGCTCCGTGACGGGCTTACCGTCTGCGCCGATGATGGGCTGCCCGGTGTCCGGGTCAGTTTTCGCCACATCCTTTTTGATTTTATAAGGTGCGGGCGCAAGGATTTTGATGCCCTTTTCGCCGGATTTGACATGGCGTTCAAATTCGTCACGCCACTTTCCGTAGCCTGCGACAAGGGATGCGTCCGGCTTCTGCATGACAATCAGCAGCGTATTGTTCAGGCTGTAATTGTGGAAGCGGGACATGGCTTTTCAGGTAATCCCGATACCGTTCACTTTCAAAAACCACCTGTACGCCCTGTTCCAAACGCGCGGTGATCTCCTTGATTCTGCCCTGCGTGTCAGTGGCGTTCAGCACCAGCGGACGCACGGGGATTGGCTCGACAGGCAGCGCCGCACCCTGCGGCAGCTCGTCCATATCCCGTTGGGGGCTGGGCTGCGCAGTCAGACGATATTCCTGCGGCACTTGGTTGGCTTTGTACCACTCCGCATAATCGTTGCCGTTATTGTAGACATAGCCATAATCGGTAAAAATGCCGCGATCCTCTTTAACCGCTTCGCGCCCATAGCTCTTGTAATCAAAGAACCTCTTGGCGGCATCCGGCAATTCCAGCTCGTCCAGGTCGTCAATGAGGTAATGCCCGTAATCATCAGAATTGTGTACGGTGGGATAAAGCCAGTAGCAGTCCAGATTGTGCGTCAGGTTGATTAAGTCCGCCGCGCTTGCCGCATGGTCGCCGTACTGCGCGGCAGCGGCAAACTTGTCGCGTTCCTCGTCGCTGCGCTGGGTGAGCAGCGCGGCAAGATAGTTCAAGTCGTCCAGACTTTCGCTGGGCTTCAAGGCTTCGCTCCACCCGTCCAGAGAGGATTGATAGGCAGATACCTGATACTGTTCCGTATCGCTCCGTCTACGCCCAGCCGTTCAAAAACGGCTTTCATCGTTTCGGCGTCGGTGGGCAGCGATACCCATTCCGCAACAGGCGTTTCCTCGGTATGCCGTGCGGTGTTGATAAGATATACTTCCAAAAGGTGTTCGTCCACGTCTGCGCTCCTTTCTAACATAAGGGTTTGGGACTATCCCAACAAAGCAATCGCCGCCCGGTCTGTGCCGGACGGCGATTTTCGGGAGTTGTAGCCACACTCCCTATGCTTGCTGCGTTACTGAATCGTTCTTTTATCTCCGTAAAATGCGTTCGGTCACGCTTTCAAAGCCACTTTTCGTATTTTCCATAGGAATACCCCGCATACTCCAAAAGCGCATCTGGAAAACCGCTTGCCGCAAGGCTTTTGAAGCCCTTAAACCGTGACACACCGCGCCTTTGTCCGCTGGCGGCGCTTGCGCTCGGCTGCATTGCGCCGGGCAGCATAGGGCACACAGCGGTCACAGTATTTTGCGCGGTTGCTGCGGGCGGGAAAGGGCTTACCGCACAGCTCGCATTTCTTGCGGGTGTCCGCCGTGGCTGCAAGATCCGCGCATAGCTCCCGGTCTGCGGGCAGCACCGCTTCCCGGAAGTATCGGCAGAGCAGCGAATAGCTGATGGCCTGCACACAGACGCACGGCTCGCCGTCGTCCAGCAGCAGACAGCATCCGCGCACATTGTTAGCGCAATGGCAGCGGGTCAGCATTTTCACTCTGCGATGCTGCGCGTCATTCAGCCGGATCATTTTTCTCTGCTCGATACGGTAATTCACATACTTTTCTCCCGTATCACACAGCAGCACCGTCCCGTCATAGGTCTTGCCCGTGCGCTCGGAGTACAGCCCTTTGACTTTTCGCCTTGCCGTCCTTTAGGAGCGCAGCGGCGATTTTCTTGGAAAAGACGGTTCTCCGGCTTTCAAAGAATTTGTCATTCTTCCACATGACAAAGCGGCAGGAGCGGTCAGAGCAATAGAAATTCTTCTTGCCCTCATAGACGGGGCTTTTTGCAGCGGGGGCAGACGCCAACTGCCTCCTTTTCCGGCGCGAACAGCTTTTTGCCGTCCTCGGTGATGTGGGAATACCGCTTCACCAGTTCCCGCGTCATATCCTCGATTCCCTGCATGAAGCTCTGCGGGTCGTCGCAGCCCTTGGCAATCTCCGTCAGGCGGGTTTCCCATTCGGCGGTGAGCAGCGGCGATTTCAGCATATCCGGCAGAATAACGGCAAGATTGATGCCGTCCTTGGTCGGCACAAGACTTTTGCCCTTGCGCTCGACAAATCCGGCAGAGAGCAGCTTTTCGATCATCGCCGCCCGTGTTGCCGGAGTTCCCAGTCCTTGCCGCTCTGCATCCTCCGGCATATCTTCCTTGCCCGCGTTCTCCATTGCGGACAGAAGCGAATCCTCGGTGTAGGGCTTGGGCGGCGTGGTATAATGCTCGGAAACAGAAGCCGTGACCGTTTCAAAAGTCTGCCCCTCAGCAAGCTCCGGCAGCGCCGCATCCTCTGCGCTGTCCTCCTCCGGCTTGGCTTTGAGCGCAGCGCGGAAACGAGCGTCAATGTCTTTCCAGCCTGCCATCAGAATCGTTTTGCCCTTGGCGGTGAACGGCTTGCCGCCGCAGTCAAAGACCGCCGTAACGGTTTCATATTCCTGCGGCGCTGCAACGGCGCACAGCAGCTTGCAGCAGACAAGGGACATCAGCTTCTTTTCACTCTCCGGCAGTCCGTCAAAGCCGTTGCCTGCAAAGGCCGCCGTGGGGATAATTGCGTAGTGGTCGGAAACCTTGGCGCTGTTGATGACACGCCCGATCTCCGGCGTAAGCTCTGCGCCCTGCATAAAAAGGGAAGCACTGGCAGCAACGCCGCAACGAGATCAGTTGCCGTCTGCGCCATATCCTCGGTGAGGTAATTGCTGTCGGTGCGGGGATAGGTCGAAGCGCTTTTCATACAGGCTTTGTGCATAGTCAAGGGTCTGCTTGGCGGTAAAGCCGTAAACGCGGTTGGCTTCGCGCTGCAACAAGGTAAGGTCAAAGAGCTTCGGCGGCAGCGCGGTTTTCTTCTCCTTTTTTGAGAGAAACGCAAACGGCCTGCGACGCTTCGCAAGCCGTTCTCAGCGCATCCGCAGCGGCAGCGTCGGAAATGCGTTCACTTTTCGCGTCCACGCCGCCGCAGCCGATATGTACGATGTGGTATTTTTCCTTGTGGAACATCGTAATTTTTCCGTCGCGCTCCACCAGCAGATTCAGCGTAGGCGAAAGCACCCGTCCCACATTCAGGGTCTTGTGATACAGCACGGAGAAAAGCCGCGTCGCATTGATGCCCACAAGCCAGTCTGCCCGCGCACGGCACAGCGCCGATTGATACAGCGCGTCGTATTCCGTTCCGGCTCGGCGTCCGGCAAAGCCCTCGCGGATGGCGCTGTCCTCCATAGAGGAAATCCAAAGACGGGAAAAGGGCTTTGTGCATCCGGCCTGCTCATAGACAAAGCGGAAAATCAGCTCGCCCTCGCGCCCGGCATCGCAGCCGTTCACCACCTCGGAAACGTCGCTGCGGTGCAGCAGCTCTTTCAAAACGGCAAGCTGCTTTTCCTTGCCGGGAGTAGGGGCATATTTCCACGTCTGCGGCAGAATAGGAAGATCCTCATAACGCCACTTTTTGTATCGCTCGTCATAGCTGCCCGCGTCTGCCATGCTGATAAGATGCCCAATGCACCACGACACCAGCAGTCCGTCGCCGGAAAGATACCCGTCTTTTTGCTCCGCAGCGCCCAGCGCAAGGGCAACGGTCTTTGCCACAGAGGGCTTTTCACAAATAATCAAAACGCTCATTCTTCATTCTCCTGTTCATCGGGATCGCTGGCGCTGTCTGCGTCCTCATAATCCCCGTATTCTTCGGCTTCGTCATCCTCGTCAAAATCGAACTCGTCCAGCTCGTCGCCGCCCTTGACGCTGGATTTCGGCTTGCGCAGTTTGAAGTACCACAGCGCACCGCCGCCACCCGCAGCAAGGAACAGCACAAGGATCAGGATGCCGCCCACATTGCTGTTCTTCTCCGGCGTCGGCTCGTCTGGCTGTTCTGTTTCCTCCGGCGTTGCTTCCTTTCCGGCGCAATTCGTCATATCCATTTTGCAGAGGGCGCAGTTCGTATTGACCTTGCCAGCGGTGCATTTTTCGGTGCAGGAGCAGACAACGGGCGTATTCTGGCTGTCGTCCTCCAGCAGCGCCATCAGGTCGGCTTCGTCCACGGGATTTAAGAAATATGTCTGATAGCGTTCTTCTTCCTCGTCCAGCAGCTTATCGTAGTCAATGACGATATACAGCGTGTGCCCATTTCGGGTTTCCACGGTGATAAATTGCTTGTTGGTGTGTTTATCGTAGAGAAGATCGCGGGTCGCGGCGATGCCGTCCTCGGTGAACGGAGTGCCGGGGGCAATCGTGGTGTCCTCCGGCTGCGTGTCCTCCTGCCACGTTTCAGGCGGCAGCTCGTCATCGTAGTAGTCGCCGCCGTCCGCATAAGCAATGGTGGCAAAAGCCGTCATGCACAGCACCGCGCAGAGCAGCGCGGCGAATACAGAGCGAAAATGCTTATTCCTCGTCATCGGTCATGTCCTCCTGTTCGTGATAGGCGGTTTCCACGGGCGGCGCGTCGTTGCCGCCGCCGCGCAGGAAGTTCATCAGCTCGTCGCGGCTCATGCACATAGAGCGGACAAGATTGACGATTTCAAAGTTTTCCTGCTCGGTGCGCTGGGCTTCCAGCTCTTTCAGCCTGTTTTGGTACTCGGTGATTTTGCCGCGGGTCTTTTCAATCTCACGGTCAATGCGGTCAATTTTGCTCATAGCCATAGGTTAGCAGCATCCTGTTTTCATTCAGCCGCTTTTCATAGCGGTATTTCATTTGTGCAGGATAGATCGGCTGGGCAGGACGGCGGCTGCCTGTCCACGCCTTGCCGCCCGCAAGTCCGGCATTCGTCCAGCCTGCGGGCGCGTAAGCTCGCGCCGCTTTCGGTGTCTAAGGTGTAGGTGATGATTTTGTGGTAGCCCATCGCCCGCGCAGCCCGTGCCGCTGCCGCATAGAGGATGCTGCAAGCGTTCTTCGTGCCATCGCTGCACAAGCGGTTGACTTCCAACGTAAAGCCGTCGTCCAAATAGCGGCTCACAGGCCGTCCCACAATGGCAACGGCGCAAAGCCGCCCATTTTCAGCACAGCCAATGGAAAACTTGTGTCCGGCAACGGGCTTGTGATGGCGGTGATGCTGCCGCACAAACTCGTTCGCCTGCGCAAGAGAAACAGGAATCAGCGTCAGCATAGCCGACCTCCTTAGTTGTACGGCGGTCTGGCGTAGGCGTAGAAATGTGCCTGCCAATAGCTGCTGTTCAGGTTGGAATAGGAGATCGGATCTCCACAATGGATCATCATGGAATTGCCGACGTAGATTCCCACATGGCTAACGCCCGGAGTATCGTATGTCCCGACGAAAAACACGAGGTCGCCCGGCTTCGGGTTGGAAACGCGGGTTGAAATGTTGTAAAGCCCCTGCGCCCCAAGCCTGCCCGTATTGTATAAGCCGCTGTTCGTCAGCACCCAACTCACGAAGCCGGAGCAGTCAAAGGAGGTGGACGGGCTGCTGCCGCCCCACACATAGGGGTACCCTAAATACTTTTCGGCTTCTGTGATAACGGCGGCAAAGGTTTCGTCCTCCATTGCAGAGGGCGGGATCTCGTATCCCTCTGGGCGGTTTGTAATATACTTGGGGATATACTCGCTATCTCCGAACAGCTCCGGCTTGTTGCCCAACACCGACATATACAGCGCATATTTGGACAGCGTTTCTTCGTCCATGATATAGACGGGGATATGCGAGAGATTGAAGTTTTCCAGCTCGACGGCGCAGATGTAGTAGTTATACGGAACTTCTACCTCGTACTCATTGCCCTCGCTGTCTGTCCGGGTCTCGGTGCGGTAGCGCACCTCCGTCACGACGGTTTCTGTGAGAATATATTGCTTTTCAAAGAGCATTTGCAGCGTCCCCTGCACCTCGCTTGCCGTCCATGCGCCGTCATGCAGCGCGGAGAGGATCGATGCCAGGACATAAGGATCGTGTTTGATCTCGTCAAGGTTATAGTGGTATTCGTCGTAATCATGGGTGCGTTCATAGGTGTCGAGATATTCTTGCAGCTCGGCTTCCAGCGCACAGTAGGCGGCTTCGGCGGCGCAAGAATGTCCGCGTCCTCCGACTGATAGCTGGATGCAGCTACACCGCCGCCAGCCGCACCCACCAGCGCCGAGCAGGATTGCAGCCCGCCGATCAGCATGACAATCAGCAGGAAACCAGCCAGAACGACCAGCACACCTTTCCAATGGCGGGCAACGAACTCGGCTGCTTCCTTTGCCTTTTCTGCCGCTTTTTTCGCTGCCGTCGCTGTGGCTTCTACGGTTTTTTCGGCGCTTTTGGCGGTTGCCTGCGCGGTGCTGCCCGCAGCCTTTGCCGTTCTTGCAGCCTTGGCATACTCCCGCTTTAGACGCTGCTTCTGGAAAAAGCGGTTAAGCGGATTGCCGGAGAGCATTTCAGGGTTATCATGCAGCGCCTTTTGGTAGAGATATTCTGCATTGGCATTTAAGGCTTTGCGCTCGGCCTTTTCCGCAGCGCGGTAGGGTTTCAGCTTGCGGTGACGGCGCTCCCAGCGAATTGCACCGCCTGCGCCATGCTCGGCAAGTTCTTCGGCTTTATGCCCGCTTTCTACACCGACGTTCTCATGCTCAACCTCATGGATTTTTCCGTGCGCCTGTACTGCGACCTCCCGCAGCGGACGGCCTAACGGATTCGGTTTCAGCTTGGGCGGGGACTTATCCACGGTATCAAAGCGCAGCTTGGTCTTGACTGTTCCGCTGACTTCGTCAAAAACGCGCTCCTTGCGCAGTACCCGTTTCTTGGGGATCGCTGTCTGCGCCGCATCCAGCTTGTCGGCGGCCTTTTCCGCACGGTGGATATGCTTGCGCAGCTCCGGCGCGGCGCGTTCTTCCTCGGAAAACTGCAAATGGGATGCAGAATACCGCTGCTGCGCCGCGTCGCGGGACATCCGCGCTACCTGCCGCGCCTTGTGTGCGTCATGCTCTGCGGCTGCACGGTCAATGAGCTTTTCCACTGTACCACCCGGCGCGGCGGACGTTGGAATGTCCTGCGGGATATGGGAAATGGGGCTGCCACTCTGCGGCTGAAACGGCTCGGCGCTAGGCTGCTGCGGTTTTGGCTGCTCCTTTTCCGGCTCTTTTTGCTCCTGTGGGCGGAGCTGCCGCCCGTGCTTGGGGGCGGCCTCTGCCGAATTCATAGGTGCGTCGCGTTTTCCCATCTGGACAGGCTGCCCATCCGGGGAAAGCTGCTTTTCCGCGTCACGCTCGGAAATATGGATTTCTTCACCCGTGGTCTGATTGTCCAGCACCGCGCCGTCGCGGGTCATGCGCTGGGTGAGCTTATCGCGGGGCTTAAATTCTTTCAATGGGTATCACCTCCGATCCGTTCCCGTGCAAGGGAACAAAATTCCGTGTTCAGTTCAATGCCGATGTAATGCCTGCCGTGCCGCTTCGCCGCAAGCCCCGTTGTGCCGCTGCCCATGAACGGATCAAGGACAATGCCACCCTTGGGACAGCCCGCGAGAATACAAGTTTCTGCCAGCAGGGGCGGATAGGCGGCAAAATGCCCGCCCTTGTAAGGCACGGTGTTGATAAACCACACATCGCGCTTTGCCCGGACGGGTGAGATCATGTCGTCGGTGATGCTGCCTTTTTCCCTCGGCTTATTGATATTCTGTGTCTGCGGCTGTCCCGGCACGGGTGCGGAATACTTGCCCACGCCGCGCCCAGCCTTTTTGCGCAGGGCAGTCGTGGGGGCAATGGGTTCAGCAATGGCAAGCCAGTCATAGAAATAGCGTCTGCTCTTGGTGAACATGAAAATATGCTCATGGCTGCGGGTGCAGCGGTCTTTGGTACTTTCCGGCATAGGATTTCCCTTTGCCCAGATTATGTCGTTGCGCAGATACCAGCCGTCGGCGCGGAGCGCAAAGGCCAGCATCCACGGAATACCGATCATGTCCTTTTGCTTGCAGCCCCGCACCGCTTGACAGAGGGAAATGCTCTGCCCGTTGCGTCCCTGCGGATATTTGGGGTCGCGGGTGTCGCCTTTGCTGCCTGTGCCGCAATAGCTGTCCGCGATATTTACCCACAAGGTCCCATCCGGGCGCAGCACCCGGTGCACCTCATGGAATACCGCTGTCAGCCGCGAAATGTATTCCTCCGGCGTAGCTTCCCGCCCGATCTGTGCGTCCATGCCGTAATCCCGCAGCCCATAGTAGGGCGGCGAGGTCACGCAGCAATGGACGCTGCTCTCCGGCAGGGCTTTCAGCACATTCAGACTGTCGCCGCAGAGGATGGTATCAAGCTCCATCGTCATACGCCGTTCACCTCGCTCGGCTTGGTGGACATGATGCGGTAAAGCTCGGTGTCCCGTGGGAACTTATCTGCAAAGGGCAGGATCACATTTTCAAAGAACAGCAGTCCCTCGCCGGGTGGGAGAGTTGGTAACGAACTTTAGCTGCTCCGGCGAGATGTTCAGACGTTCGGCAAGAATTTTGCGGTCGCCCGCCGCTTGGTTGAGCATACAGATGAAGTCTGAATTTTCCAGAATATTTTCGATTTCCGGGCTGGACAGCAGATCCTTGACGTTCTGCGTCGCACCTGTCGGCACACCGCCCCATTTTCTGAAACGCTTCCAGATCTCCGCGCTGTATGCTGCGGTTTGCGGCTCTTTCAGTAACAAGTGAAATTCGTCTGCGTAATACCACGTCGATACGCCTGTGTTGCGGTTGCGGGTGACACGATTCCAAACCTGATCCTGAATCACCAGCATACCCGGCTTTTTCAGGTTCTTCGGCAGCTCCTTAATGTCAAAACAGACAAAGCGGTTATCAATGTCAACCGTCGTTTGGTTGTTGAAGAAATTGAGCGATCCCGACACATACAGGTCAAGTGCCTGCGCCACGCGGTCGGCTTCCGGCAAATGCTGCGCCGTCAGCGCGGCGTGGAGGTCGGAGAGGATCGGCATATTCTCTGGGCGCGGGTCTGCAAAGTAGGGCTGATAGATACGTTGCACAGCGCGGTCAATTACGGTGCGCTCGATGGCTTCCAGCCCGGTCTTGCCGCCCATAATCAGCTCACAGAGGGACAGCACAAAATCGGATTTGAGCGCCAGCGGGTTTTCGTCCTCGGAATAGTTCAGGTTGATGTCCAGCGGATTCAGGTAGTCGCGGCTGGTGGGAGAGAGCTTGATGATCTGCCCATGCAGCAGCTTTACCAGCGGCGCATACTCGCCCTCCGGGTCACATACCAGCACATGATCGTGGGTTTTCAACAGCACACCGATCATTTCCCGTTTGCAGGAGAATGACTTGCCGCCGCCCGGTGTACCGAATACAAGGCCGTTGGGTGAACGCGCATTTTTGCGGTCAAGCATAATCATGTTGCCGGATTTGGCGTTCAACCCGTAATAGAGGGAATCGCCGCCTTGAAATAGCTCCTGTGTCACAAAGGGAACGATGATCGCCACAGCCGATGTCGTCATGCCCCGCGTGATATGGATTTGGTTTTCCCCAGCGGCAGCGAGGACACAAGCCCGCGCTCCTGCTGGAAGTCCAGCCGTGTCAAAGTACAGTTGTGCTTTTGCGCTACGCCTGCTGTGCGGAACACTTCGTTTTCCAGCTTGCGCTTGGTGTCGCCGTAATTCAGGACAAGAAACGTCAGCAGAAAATACCGCTCGTTGCGGCTTTGGAGATCTTGCAGCAGCTTTTTCGCCGCACCACCGTAGGTGGCAAGGTCGGACGGCAGAATATCCATATCGTAGCCGTCCCGGACAGCCTTTTTCTGCTCCTGAATTTTCATTGCATCGAGGTCGGTGATTTTGCGCTTCACCATTTTTACGGCTTCTGTCTGCTCCAATGCCTGAATATGGACATTGACGACAAGGCTACTGTCCGTATCGAGAAAATCGGTCAGTATGCGGTCGGTCAGCTCCGGCGTAATGATCTGCAAAAAACTTGCAGCGCAGAGCTTGCCGCCCATCTGGAACATACGGCTATTCTTGAACGCAAAGGAGGATGGCGCGATAAAGTCCTTGGTGGAAAGCCCGCCAGCGGCAAGCCACTTCCAGTCAAAGTTGAAGCGTTCTCCATCCGGGTGCATGATGCCGTGCAGCACCTCCAAGCGCTCCTTGCCGTCCAGCACACGGGACACCGCACCCATGATTTTGAAGTAGCCCTGAATATCCAGCGAGATACGCGACAGCCTTGCCCGTGCCGCCTTGAGGTTATCGGCTTCAATGGTATAGGTAATATACTTGGTTTTCACATTGCCGTTGTTGCCGCGGGCAAGCTGCCGCTTGAGAATGTCCGTCTGCTCCTGCCGGATCGGGTCTAAACCGTCATTGCAGGGCGGCATTTCAAAGCTCCGAGCAAGCTGCTCCCGGTCGGACTTGCGGTTGGGATAGGTGAACTGCACATGGATGGAAGAATCCAAATAGTTATACAGATCGCAGAGATATTCAAAAATAGCCGTCTGATCGTCAGGCTGCGCGAGCAAATAGTTAATGTCAAAAAACTCAATGCTCTGTGAATAGCGCCTGTTTCCGAGATAGCAGATGCCGTCCGGGTACATGATCTGATAGGGTATCGTGTCCTGCGCGGTATGGGGCTTGCCGTCACCGCGATATTTACGAATGACGGCTTCAATCTGTTTTCTTTCGGCGCGGGTGAGCTTGGGCTTGTCCGCCATGCTTTTTGCTTCCGCGCTGCCTGCTCTTTTCGACAATCGCCTTTACCTCCTGTTCCATTTGATATTGACACACAAGGGCGTCGTATGCGTTGACGGTCTGATAGGGGCGCTCCTTGGGTCGCAGAAAGCAGCTTTCTATGATTTGCCGCCCCACCACTTCAAGGGGCTGCCCGTTCTTCTCATACACCCCAAACAGAAAACCGGGGAGCATGACAACGATCATCACCATTGCCGCAGCCGTCGTCCCGATGCCGCCTTTGAGCAAAAAGAAAAGCGGCACTCCCATGAGCGCCGCCAGCCCAAAACAAATAAGCTGCCGCTTTGTCAAATTGAAAAGCACCTTGGATTTGATTTTCGTCAAATCCTTTGGCACGTTTACATAGGCCATGCGCTAACTCCTTTCCGCAAGCGTAATATCGCTTGCAATTTCATTGCCCCATGCGTCCCAGCCCGGCGTTTTCTGCCGGGCGAACAGCTCCACGCGGGGCAGATTGCCCATGAGCGCAAGAATCTTGTCCCGCGCTTCATCCGGCTTTTTACTGTGCTGCTCAATGGGACTGATGATAAACTGATGTACGCCTGCCGACTGCCGCTTGGGTTTGCCCTTGATCGCCAGCAGACAGATTTCCGCATTACTGCGTGTCCAGTAGCCCATGCCGTAAAACCATGACGGACTTTTACGGTTGCGTTTGAGCCAGACAAACGCCACGGTTTTATGCCGAAAGCCCCATGCGCGAATCAGATGCAGAGCTTCGGATAGCTGCGGAAAGGTCGCCCAGAGGAACAGGGCGCAGTCTTTCGCCGCCAGCTCCGGCACGGGCAGGGCGCAAAGCTCGTCAATGCTCATGGTGGGATAGTGATTTTCTGCCGCACCCTGCACCTTCCTCTGCTCATAGCGCCACGGTGGGTCTGCGTAAATGATGTTGTACGTTCCGATAGGCAAGCCCTCCGTCAATGGGCGCTGAACACGGCCTTTGCCATACTGCCCGTTTTGAACAGGCAGAAACACAGCAGCACCGTATAGCCCATTGCCAGCCAGATTGCGCCGGACACGTCGCCCGTCGCGGAAATGCTCTGGATCAGACCGAGTAGATGCCCACGACCACCATAATCAAGAACGCCTGAAAGCCCAGCGCCAGCAGAGATTTCAGATAATTTTGCCCGACATTGCGCCATTCTCCGTTTGTCATGGTAGCAAGCGGGATGGGTCCCAGCGAGGTCACAAGATATATTTCAATCATTCTCCCGTAGACCACCAGCATAATGCAGATGGAAAGAATGTTCATCGTCAGCCCGACAAACAGGGATTGAAACCACAATCCAATCAGTCCGCCAAGGCTCATAGCTTCCAGCGACGTTTGCAGATCGCCCACAAGGGAATCTATGTCAATGCTGGTATTGCCGATTATCACGCCTGCGCTCTGATTGACGACCTGCTGCGCTGCATCAAAAACGCCCATGACGATATTCCAAGTGTTCGTGACAATCAGAACAGCCGCGTAAGTTTTGAACACCCATTTGAAGAACATAAAGGTGTCAATATCGTGCAGATTATTTTTCTCTGTCACCATCTGGATCAGCTCGTAGGTCATTACAAATGCAAGAATTGCACCCGCAATCGGGATAATGACGGATTCAGACAGGTTGCGGATCATATTGAAAATGCCGGAGTTCCAGCCCTGCGGCGTCGCTCCAACATCAGCGGCAATTTCACCCACCTTTGTATTCACCGTATCGAACAGTCCCGACAGGTTGCCGATGATTCCGTCGATCAGAACGCCCTTAAACCATTCCTCCAGCCAATCAATAATCAAAAGGCAGCACCTCCTTTCCCGCGCCGCCCCCGGTCAGGGGGCGGCGCGGCGGTGTATTTCAGAATCGGTTAGCTGAACAGGCCGGAGAGCAGCGGGA